>BNJS01000736.1_pt1 | contig 94958 bp, 137 predicted proteins | sample 8540461 | NCBI WGS metagenome assembly BNJS01 (sample SAMD00202454, study PRJDB9452) | human saliva metagenome | isolation source: human saliva | place: Japan | reverse complement strand
ACGCATATTGAGAGCATGCATGCCGGCTTAGAGGGCTAAGCCCGAATATCGAAAAAATAACGCAGCGAGTGCCGTATTATGCAATGGTCTCTAGAATGGATAACCAATCGCGAGGTGTATCCCGAAGCCATCGCCAAACTTAGGGAATGTTGTACCACCCTTTTCGGCTAGTGGCGTAAGGAAGGTGTAACCCAATACCCATATCTAAACGGAGGAGCAGGTAAGTGGCATCGTAACGAACGCCTACACCTGTACCCACTGCGATTTGGTTAAGGAATTGACTTAATCCTGAGATTTCGCCAAGCGAACCTCCGGGACGTTCGGCATCTTCGTGTAGAGCCCAAATATTACCAGCGTCAATAAAAGTTGCTAACTCTAGGCTAGGGGGTTAGTTTATAACGATATTCGCCATTGAGCTCGAGCTTGAACTCCCCGACGTGGTCCATAAATGAATAGGACGTTGATACTCCACTTTCGCGAAATCTACCGGGACCAAGGCTACGAACGGTAAAGGCTCTGATACTGTTGGCGCCTCCTATAAAGAATTGCTCTGTGTAGGGGCGCAATGCGGCTATTCCCAAAACTATAGATAGCTCCGACTGCTAAACGGGTGGCAAAGCCCTGAGTGCGCGTCATTTGCCTTGTAAAGCGAGCTTCGCTACTTAGGCGAATAAATTGCGCATAAGGGACGCCAAAGATTTTATTTGTTTCATTGAATTTATGCCCAAAGAGCATCGTTGTTCCTTTAATCAGGTTACCTGCTTCTTTGACACTAGTACGCCACCAAAGTCTGCTATCTCCTACATCATCAAGAGCTTTCTGCATCGTATAGGTGTAGCTTGTTGCTGGGATAAACTGGCTCCGCAAGCTAAGAGAAAGGCTTGGGTTATCCTTGAGTATGCGGTCAAAAGTCTCTGTTGTATGTGAGAGCTGGGTATAGTCTAGGCTAAGAGGCGTTAGGCTGTGCGTACTTACTTCATTAGGCTGGTAGTCGTAGCTTATGTTTGTGCCGAGTGTGCGCAGACCATAGAAGCCAGCTCTATTGAGAAACTGCCACGAGAGGCGCACCGTTGTACTAGCGTTCGTATGGTAGTACTTGTCAATAAACTTAGGCAATAGTAGTGTTGGGAATGTAAGAGAAGCATCTGCTCCTAGCTGAAAGCTATTGAGCGAGAAGCTGCTACTAGAGAATGGATTTTGCCCTGTTTGCCATTCGTAGCTCCCGCTAGCATTGATAGATAGACTTTCACCTCCACCAAATAAGTTTTTGCGAGCAAGACTAAAGTTCGCTCCCGGTCCTATGAAGTTAGTCGTCTTATGCATGAACTGTCCGCCAAGACTGACGTCCCAGATTTTATCACGCTGTATAACGACATTCATGTCCATAAGAGCTACCTCACCCTCGGAAAGTTTTTTTGATTTCATCTTCACTTAGCTGAGGGGTGTAAGTTATTTCTGTATTGGTAAAGGCTCCGATGTTGCTCAGCCCTCGTATGGTACGCTCTTCGAGAGATTGGCGATAAATACTATCAGGTCTAAGCTTGAGTAGGGTATTAAGAACCTTACGCCTAATCGGTAAATGTCCGGCAGCATAAGCACGGACACCAGAGTCGATATCAACGAACGAACGTGATAGGTTCGTACCCTCATTGGAGAAATCTTGGTCGAAAAAACGCACATTGATACGCCCGATGCGCCATTGTCGAAGAGCTTGTGCCGGTGTTTCTTTCTGCAGTATACAGCGTAGTTGTAAAACTTGAGACTTTTTTTAAGCTGTCAGCCTCGTAACTGATGTACGATGGTGTAAAGAAATAATAGCCTGAGTTCCTAAGAACTTGGCTGATATAAAGTCCTGTCTTTACTGAGTAGGTCTATGCTGAAGGGTTGTCCTGTTTGTATGGCACTATGCTCTTTATGCGTGAAAAATAGTGCTGTCGTTAAGGCGGAATGAGGGTAGATAAGCAACACTGTCAATAAGGTACTGAGGTCCTAGCTTAATACGATAATTGATTTTTGCCTCGTACTTATCCTTATCAGAGTATATGGGTTCGCTTGTAACTTCTGCCCCGAGATAACCGGCTCACCTAGAATACGTTTTGTAACCTCTGCTCTCAGCTTTGGATTAACTTCATCGAGCCATTTGGGTTTGCTCCCTAGGCGGTGTAGTGTCTTCTCTATGAATGTTTTGCTGTCGGCATACTTAAGATATAGGTATGGCCCGATAAGAGGTAGAGGCCAGCGTAGAGTACTACTGCCAAATATGGCATTGTTGGGAGCATAACTGAGTTGTTGCTCAACCGTAGCAATAATACTATCTAGATGTTTATTTCGTGGTAGTGAGTCTTCTATTTGAATAGATTTAATACCTGTGTACAAAAACCGCCTCTGAGCTTTGATAAGGTCGTATTGAGCAGGCCGCCAATAAGAGGAAAAATACTGGGGAAGGCTGCGTATTTTTGTTATATGTTTGAAGTCAATCATTTATGGAATAATCTCATTTGGCTACAAAGGTACATAAAGTCCAAGAATGTGTTTTTGTGTATAACGCTCAGAGCAAGCGCATCAACAGTGCTACGTGTTTACTGAAATAAGTACGACGTACTCGTTGTTGTAAGTACGCGCACTTACAATGATAAGTACACGTAAACACTTTTGGTAAGTACGCGTACTTATTTTCGTGAGTACGTCGTACTTAAATTCGTAAGTACGTTGTACTTTCTGGAGACTTCAGCTGAAGTCTGTACAAACTACGGCTGAAGTTTGAAGAGACTACACGTGTAGTCTGCAAAAACTACGCCGAGTGCTGAACTTTCATACGCTTAAGTCCTAGTTTTTTTGTACGCTAACGTATTCATTTTATATTTTTCTAGAAAATGCACTATCTTTGTAGCGGTAACGCCCAAAAACTTTAACTCAATGATTGATTCTGTACTAGGGCTAGTACCAAACCAAAAACTATTTTATATCACACTTAATTTCATTTATGAAAATTCTTACTGTTTCGTTGCTAGGTGCTTTGTGTCTCTCGACACCAGCATTAGCTAGTATGTCAATGCCAGCGGACTCGGTCCACGTCCTTGACAGTGTCTCTGTAATTGCACGCCTACGTCATGACGAGGGCATAAATCCTCTAGGTGTTTCCGTCAAGAAGTTGCCTTTGACGATTAGCTCTCTTGCAGACTCAACACTTGCGCTCCGTGCTATAACTAAGGTTACTGATGCCATGCGTTTTGCCCCTGCTGTGCAGATGAAATCCTCTTTTGGAGCTTTTTCAAGAAATATCAGTACGTGGTTTTTACAACACGGTTTATCTGATTGATGGAGTGCGTGACGAACGCTCTACTATAAACTCGTATCCTTTGGGAGACCTTTACAATGTTGACCGCCTTGAGGGTTCTTAAAGGTCCAGCTTCTGTACTCTATGGATATGCGGCTACAGGTGGAGTAGTTAATATCACGAGACGAGTACCAACAGATAAGTTTACGTTGGGAGCGCATATCCGTGGAGGTTCTCTAGGTTATTTTGATTTAGGAGCACATGTAGGAGGAAAGATTGCCGATGGGCTAAACTTCTATGCTGGTGGCTTTCTCTCAGGGGGAAAGCAATGGCGCTCAACTGAAGATAAGACCCGTTCGCTCTTTGCTGCACTGAGCTATACAAAGGGTGTTCATAGCCTTGTTCTTCGCTTAGAGGGTCGTAATGATTTCTATGGAACAGATGCAGGCCTACCTCCAGTGATGGATAGTGATATTTATCGCGTGAGTGATGATAAACTCTACCTTAAGAAAGGTCAATTGTTGCCTGGACTTAAGCGTGATTGGCGTTATAATGATGCTTCCGATGAAATGTATAATCGTGCATATAATACCAGTCTGAAGTACACCCTCTCGTTACCATCTAACTGGAAAATATCTGATTATCTTTCTTATGCCTATGACGATATTGACTACTTCAGTACTGAAGAGTTAAGTTATCCTACTAGTGATACTGCAGGCGAAAAGTATGGCTACTATACAAAAGATGATTTGGGCACTAAATATTATGACCTCAATCATGTTCAGTTTACCTTCCCTCTACGCTTTGAGCACATTGCCAAGACGCTACAGAATACTGTTGACCTCTCTGGTAATTTCTCTATAGGTTCGGTAAAAAATAACCTACGCTTTGCTTATAGCACAACTTATTTGCAACGTACAAGCTATACAGGTTATAATGGTCTAGATGTACAGGGGGGCGGTCGTACCTTTAACGCAGAAGGAGAGGTAACGAACTTTTCAGAGAATACAACCTATAACCCTAGCTTCAATGGTCACATGCAGACGAGACTCTCAAAAAGCTTCTCCTCAGCATACTTGGGTACATGGCTTTGCCTTATCAAATGTATTTGAGTTTTCTTCTCAGCTTAAGGCTATGGCTGCTATTCGCTATGACCACTATAGTTATCGCCATACATCAGGACTTAGCATTAAGGACGGCAAGCATAGCTATGATGATGTTGCCCGTGATAAGTATGAAAAGAGTTCTGATGATGCTATTAGTTATCGTCTAGGTCTAGTCTACCAGCCAATGGAAGTCTATTTCATTCTATACTTCTTTGGGTAGCTTCTATATCCCAGATAAGACAACTACTCTTAATACTGAGACGCAGCGTTTCTATGATAAGGATGGTCAGCTGATAACGGGACGTCGTGGTGGCTCTTATTTCGAACCTCAGTCGGGTTATCAGTTTGAGGTAGGTACTCGTTATACGCTTGCAGATGTTCTTCAGCTAAATCTCTCTGCTTATCATATCCGTCGTAATAACGAGCTTGCTAGCACTTATCTGAAAGAACAACAGAAAGACGGTAAATCTAAGGAGTATGATGTAGTTGCACAGGTTGGTGCGACTGAAGGCAATGGGTTTGAAACTGATTTGACTTATCGCCCTTTGCCCGGTCTTGAACTTGTTGCGGGATACAGCTATACCGATATTCATGTCGCTGATACAAAGGAGAGTCCTGTGACTAGTCTATTGAACCTTCGTGAAGGTACACCTATGAGCTGGGTGCCTCGTAAGCAGTTCTTTACTTATGGAAATTATGATTTCCAACGTGGAGCACTCCGCAACCTTTCGCTCAACTATAGCTTAAGCTATCGTGATGCTATGTATTACAATGTAGGTTCAGCTCTAACATTTGCTCCTTACACGCAACTAGACCTTGGGGCTTCTATCGTTTGCCTGCAGGGTTCAGCATTGCCGTTCAAGTGCGCAATGTACTCAATGCTGAAAAACTATACATCAGTGTTGAATGGTACTCAGTTCTTCCCTAATGAGCCTACAGAATGCTCTCGTAACATTGAGCTACAAGCTATAAAGTAAATATTTAAATCCAAAAAGTTTTGCCCTCACGTATAGGTTTTGTAGACTATGTGGGGGGCTTTCTTTAAGCTATTCGAAGAGTATCAAGAATTTTTTTCTGATATTTGCGGAGTTGAATTCTTAGAAATAGGAACTTGTCAGCTTAGAATTGTAGATTTTTTGTGGTTAATACATAATAGTAATGATAAGATTTAGAAGAATAGTTTGCCTTTTAATGCTCCTTATGACGATGAGAGCTGCTGCTCAGGTTCTTGATATGCAAGAGACTCAAGGTCTTGTTCACAAAGGTCTTAAAGCAGAGGATTGGGGCGATAAGCAAGTAAAGCTCTCACATAACGATTCAATTGATGGAAATAAAGGTATAGAAGCACAGGCGCAACATCCCATTCTTTTCGCAGAAGTCGAAACGTCATAGCATTGGTTTGAAATTTATGGGACTTAGCTTTCACCCTCTTAGTGGAGAACCTAATGCACAGCTGATGCCCAATCGCTTAGATGAACAGGCTTATTTTGTTTGGGACTTGGGTGCTCTCCTTACGTATGAATACTTTATTGTACCTGATGTCCTTTCTGTCAAGTTTATACAAGGTCTGTATGCGGATTGTGCTGCTCAGTTTGCAGGTGTGACGAGCATTGGGCTACGTGCTCGTATCTTTCAAATTGGTCGGCATAGTCTCTTCGGGGGAATTGGTCCAACGTGGATTTATCGACATAATTGGTTTCGTATCCCTAACTATGTAGATACGAAATACTACAAAGGAACACCGTCAGATAAATGGCAGTACAAGTTTTTATGGTACGGAGGGGAGTTAGAGTACAAGTTTGCGATTAGCTCAAAGCTAGATTTTGCTACGATTTTTTTTGTGCCGGGTTATCCTGATCTTATGGCATTTGCTGTTGGGCTTAATTATAAGTTGTAAGCTGCTAACTAGAGCTAAAGAGATACAGACTTTTTCCCGATATAATGCCTGCGTAGGTTTAATGACGGCTTTTGATATTTCGTTATGTCAAAAATGCGTACTTTGTAGGCTAGAAATAATAACAATACAATAATAAAGGATATGGCAAAGTACATTGGCGCACTTATTCTCCTCATCGGAGCAGTGCTTTTGGTTGTAGATGGTGTAACAGCAAATAGTTCGAATACCCTTCTAGGTTCAGGACTTGCTCTCGTTGTTATAGGATATATTGCACATATTATCATCAGCCGTAAGACAGCCTAAGGTTTAGACTGTCAGCAAGGTCTGAGGAAAGGAGGTCAAAAGCCTACATTCTATCGGATATCTTCGCGGTTTGAAATTTGCATATCAAAGGTATTTATATTACCTTTGCACGCGGTTAGCTTAGATGGTTATCCACTTTTTAAGCTACGGGTCCTGATAGCTCAGTCGGTTAGAGCACCTGACTCATAATCAGGGAGTCCTTGGTTCAAGCCCAAGTGGGACCACTCAGGTTTCATGATTTTTAGGCGATGCTAGATTTATCTAGCATCGTTTTTTTGTTTGTGCTTATGTCCTCTCAAAAGTATTTCCCCTCTCAATGACAAGTTTTGCTTGTCATTGAGAGGAACTGTGTAACGGTCTCTTAATAGTGAACTCACGTAGAATTTAAGTATCTTTGAATAGGTTTTAGAGAACTATCAGAGATTTTTTTAGCTGAATAACTAATCCCAAATACATAACCTATTATGGCAGAACAGACATACACGCTCCTCGATGGTAAAGCTACATCGGCAGAGATTAAGGCGGAGATTGCTCAAGAAGTAGCCCAGAGGCTACGTGAGGGTAAGCCAGCACCTCATTTGGTTGCTATCCTTGTGGGACATGATGGAGGTAGTGAGACTTATGTCGCGAGCAAGATTAAGACGTGTTCAGAACTTGGCTTTCGCTCTACGCTCATTCGCTTTGAAGAGGATGTAACGGAAGCACGTTTGCTTGAGACAATAGAGAAACTAAACCATGATGACGATGTTCATGGCTTTATCGTGCAATTGCCATTGCCTAAGCATATCAACGAACAGCGCATCATCGAAGCTGTAGACCCACGTAAGGATGTCGATGGTTTTCATCCGATTAATGTAGGGCGTATGAGTATCGGTTTGCCTTTGCTTCGTGTCGGCTACTCCTCAGGGTATTATCGAATTGCTTAAACGATATAAGGTCGATACTCAGGGTAAGCATTGCGTTGTATTAGGGCGCAGTAATATCGTAGGTAAGCCCATGGCGCAGTTGTTGCTGCACAAGGGTAACCCTGGAGATTGCACTGTAACTGTTTGCCATAGCCGTACACCCAATATAAAAGAATTGTGTTTGGAGGCTGATATCATAGTGGCAGCTCTTGGAGTACCAGAGTTCCTCAAAGCCGATATGGTGCGTCCTGGTGCTGTGATTATAGATGTAGGGACTACTCGTGTGCCTGATGCGAGCAAGAAGAGTGGCTTCCGTCTCTCAGGAGATGTTGCTTTTGATGAAGTTGCACCTAAGGCTTCTACATCACACCAGTGCCCGGTGGGGTAGGGACCGATGACGATTGTGTCTTTGATGCTCAATACATTGCAGGCAGCACGCTTGCAACAGTCTTAAAATAACTAAGAACGTAATACGTGGAAAAGAAACGTAATCCGATTACATGGGTGCCGAGTGTGTACTTCGGCATGGGGCTACCCTATATTGCTCTATCGACAGTCTCTGTCTTAATCTTTGCAGACCTTAAGGTTGATAAGGAACTGATAACCTTTTTGGACTTCTCTTTTTGGTTTTTACCTTGGTCGCTCAAACCGCTCTTTAGTTTCGTGATGGAACTATTTGGCACAAAGCGTCAGTATGTGTTCATCACGGAGGCGATTATGTCTTTGATGTTTGGACTTGTGTGCTTTGCTCTACCTCTACCTTCATTCTTTAGTATCACGATTGCCCTCTTTGCCGTTTTGGGTATTAGTGGGTCGATACAAGATATTGCAGGTGATGGCATCTATATGCAGGAACTAAGTGCTAAGGAGCAAAGTATCTATGCTGGTTGGCAGGGAGGCTTTTATAATCTGGCTAAAATACTTGCTAATGGCGGTCTCGTGTTCCTTGCTGGGCGTTTGTCTAAGTCTTATGGTGTCCTTACGGGTTGGATGGTTGTGATTGGTATTTGTGCACTTATCATGATCGCCTTGTCTCTCTATCACATGACTATGCTACCGAAGGAAAGCAAACGAATTAGCGTTAATAAGTCAGAGAAGACAGCTGAGTTGTGGGAGATGATAAGCTCTTTCTTTACGAAGAAGTATATATGGCTCTATCTACTCTTTATCTTCCTCTATCGTCTAGGAGAAGGTTTAGCGGTAAAGATTGCACCACTCTTCTTAAAAGATACCATTGAGTTAGGAGGACTCGGTTTAAGTAATGAGGTTTACGGACTAATCTATGGTACGGCAGGTTCAATAGCTTTCGTGCTTGGTTCAATCCTTTCAGGTTACTTCGTCGCATCTGTAGGACTTAAGCGTGCTTTGTTTGCGCTTGTTTGCATCTTTTAATATTCCGTTTGCCGTGTATTTGCTACTAGCATATTTCCAACCCACAAGTCTACTCTGGATAGGTACGGGGATTGTCTTCGAATACTTCAGTTATGGTTTCGGCTTTGTGGGTATTACCCTCTTTATGATGCAGCAGATTGCCCCCGGTAAGTACCAAATGGCTCATTATGCCTTTGCGAACAGTCTGATGAACTTGAGTGTTATGCTACCGGGCATGTTAAGTGGTAAAAATCCTTCACCATATTGGGGGCTATCAACCGTTCTTCGTGTTAGTTTTTGGTCGTAACCTTACCAGTTATCTTGCTTTTCATTACGTTTGCCTTTTTGCTCATGGTAGTGAAGAGAAAATTAAGAGTGTGACAGAATAAAAATATATTATATAATAATCAATGAGTAAACTTAAGATTGTAGGTCAGGCTATGCCTGATATGCCTTTGGGAAAAATCGCTCAGAAGGCTCTAAAGATGTTGTTTGGCGTTATAGCGCAAACCCTATTATTCCCTCGCGACTTACTTCCTACCTCAAACAGTATCTTCAATAGTGCTGTTGTGCGTTTTGGCGAAGGTTATGCAGGGGTATTCCGTTGTGATGACACTAATCGTCGTATGCGTCTGCATGTTGGTTTTAGTAAGGATGCTATCTCTTGGGATATCAATCCAGAACCACTTAAGTTCGAATGCGATGATAAGGAAATCGGCGAATGGGTTTATGGTTATGACCCACGTGTAGTCTTCATTGAAGACCGTTACTATGTAACTTGGTGTAATGGCTATCATGGTCCAACGATTGGTGTTGCCTATACATTTGACTTCAAGACTTTCCATCAGTTAGAGAATGCCTTCCTTCCATTTAACCGTAATGGCGTACTCTTCCCTCGTAAGATAGATGGTAAGTTTGCTATGCTTAGCCGTCCAAGTGACAATGGTCATACTCCATTCGGAGATATCTTCTATAGCGAATCACCAGACTTAGAGTTCTGGGGTCGTCATCGTCATGTGATGAGTCCTGCGCCATTTGAAGATAGCGCATGGCAGTGTACTAAGATTGGTGCAGGTCCTATTCCTATCGAAACAAGCGAAGGCTGGCTACTAATCTATCACGGTGTGCTCGCATCATGTAATGGCTTTTGTGTACGCTTTCGGTTCGGCTCTTCTTGACCTTGATGAACCTTGGAAGGTTAAGTTCCGTTCAGGTCCATACCTCATCTCTCCTCGTGAAACTTACGAATGTATGGGTGATGTGCCTAATGTAACTTTCCCTTGTGCAGCTCTACACGATGCTGAAACTGGTCGTATCGCTATTTATTACGGTTGTGCAGATACTGTAACTGGTCTTGCATTTGGTTACATCGATGAGATTATAGAGTTTACTAAGAAGAACTCAATCATCTAATAATAGAGATTATATCTATCGATAAGGGCTACCCTGCAATTGCAGGGTAGCCCTTATTGTATTCTTCTTTATGCAATGGTCTAGAGTAGAGACCGCTGGGCGGTCTCCAAAAAGGACAAGTTTTACTTGTTCTTTTGTTGGGCTTTGCAGAATGTGGTAATCGCAAGGCATTGAGACTGAGGGCGACGGGAGTTTACTCATGTAAATGACCGGGAGCCTAAATGTCGAAAAATAACGCAGCGAGTGCCGCACAATGCAATGGTCTAGAGGAGTATAATCAAAGAGGCTATGTTGCTTACGAGTATAGAGAGCCCAAGCATAAGCCATTCACTGCGTCTATTGATGCGAATAGCTTGCTCTGCATCTTGCAAGCTAAGGTTGCGTTCATGCTCTCCTATATAAGGCTTATAGACTTCCTTGCCAAAGTAATTATGTGGTCCTCCGAAACGGCAATTTAATATCCCTGCAAGTGCGGCCTCGGGATAGCCTGAGTTCGGACTTGCATGCTGTCGCCCATACTTCTGAATGAAATGCCATAGGTCGAGCCTACCGCTAACAAGAAGCATCAGTCCCGCTGTGAGCCTTGCTGGTAGGTAATTAACTAGGTCATCCGTTAGGGCAGAGAAGCGTCCATAATCTTTGTAACGCTCTGTCTTATAGCCGACCATAGAGTCCTGTGTGTTAATCATCTTGTACATGACCATTGCAGGTAGTCCGAAGAGCATGTACCAAAAGAGAGGTGCTATCACGCCATCGCTTAGGTTTTCACTTAGCGTCTCAAGGGCTGCTGTCTGCACCTCATGAGGGCTAAGGTTTTGAGTATCGCGCCCTACAATGCGTGCTACCTGTTTGCGTCCGTCCTCCAAAAGACCGTCCTAAGGCTTTGAATACCTCTCTAACTTCTCGTATAAGCGTTGTGCCTGAGAGCATGTAGAAGATAACAAAAGTGCGGAAGATAAGTATAGATGCGAGTGCTGTCCCCTTGACCGAGAAAGCGATTGCAAAGGATAGGCAAAAAAGAGCTCTATAAAGAAAGTCATGGCTCCAACCAAGATAATTAAAAAGCCATTGTACAGTAGACCTTTTAGATATCTATTCTTCCCTTTATTGAGGCGATGCTCTCCCAAGCAATGAGATTGCCGAAGCTCGATTATCGGGTGTAAGCGATAGGGGTCGCCTAGTAGACAATCCAAAATATAGGCTAGTATCAGGGCTATGATGCTTATGAGGGGGAGTATAAGCATTTGCAGGATTGGAGAGTCGCCGTGGATCATGATTTCAAAAAGATTAGGAAGAGCTACAAGTAGGCTTTTGCATATCTGGAAATACAATATCTGCCCCTTCATTATATAGAATGCTATCATCAAGAGGGCCCGTATTCACAGCAACGGTAAAGCATCCTGCAGCATGGGCAGCAGCTACACCTTGGGGAGCATTCTCAATGACTATGCCTTCGTACGGAGCTACGCCTGCAAGAGCCAATCCTTTCTGATAGGGCTCTGGGTGGGGCTTGCCATGTGTTACATCTAAGCCCGTTACCATAAGTTCACGGCAGAAGGCATGGGGATAATTTTCTTCTAATTTGTCTAATAGTGAGGCTTGTGATGAGCCCGTAACGATAACCCTTTTGTAATCCTTAACAGCCTCTACGACTTTGTTAGCATTAGGAATAAGTTCGCCTGTATTGTAGCTAGTGAATAGTCGGGTCTTCATAGCGTAGATACTCTTGATTTCTTCTTGGGAGGCCTTGCGCTGGTGTGTACGCTCCATAAGTATATTAATCGTTTGTGGCCCTGTTTGTCCCTCAAACATATACACATCATGCTGAGACATACTGAGTCCGTGTGCTTGAGCAGTCTCTAGCCATGAGCGTTCGTGGTGCTTCATTGAGTCGTAAAGGACTCCGTCCATATCAAAGAGGACAGCCTTGACGCTTAGGGCTGTGTCCTGTGCGCTCAGTATATCTAGTTAAAGATAAATCTAATTCATTCTTAGTCATAATATACAAAGGTAATACGATTAGTCTAATGCCTTTAGCTTGCCCTGCTGAAAAAACAATGCTTGCATTTCCTAAAGTCAAAACCTCGGCGAAGTCTGTGCAAACTTCAGCTGAAGTTTGTGCAGACTACGGCTGAAGTTTGTACAGACTTCAGCTGAAGTCTCTAGAAAGTACAACGTACTTACAAATTTAAGTGCGTGTACTCATTTCGGTGAGTATGCGTACTTCTATCTGAATATTCTCTACTTTTAGTCCGAGCAATGCCCTCATAAGAAACCTTGCAGAGTTGCTTACTATGTACTATCTTTGCACCCAAGAGTTTGTTGCATAGGTAGAACCGAGGCTATGTTGTAGTATTTTTTTCTTATCAAGAGTCTTACAATCGTAGCGTCTTAAGAGGTCTACAAAGGAACAAACCCAACTTGTCATTCGAGAGGCCGCTCGACGGCTTCCATAAGTCAAATCTATATTTTTACCAAGACCCGCATTTGTTGGCGTTTCTTAAAAATTATCAAGTACACGTGTTAGATAGAATAATCAAGTGGAGTATTCAGCATAAGTTGTTCGTGGGAATAGCTACGCTTTTACTTATCGTATGGGGGTATGGAGTGCGTTGCGCTTGCCTATAGATGTTGTTCCGGATATAACTAATAACCAAATACAGATTATAACCTCTGCGCCTAGTTTAGCAACTCAGGAAGTAGAGCAACTCGTAACAGCTCCTATTGAGCGTGCCCTTGGGAATATCCCCGGACGTATAGAGATGCGTTCAATATCTCGCTTTTGGTCTCTCGGTGATAACGCTTGTCTTTGAGGATAGTATGGACGATTACAAGGCGCGTGCCCTTGTTCAAGAGCATTTGCAACAAGTTGCGTCTGAACTGCCTGAGCCTGTAAGTAAACCTGAGTTGGCTCCTATGAGTACAGGCTTGGGAGAAGTCTATCAGTATATACTGCTACCTAAGGAAGAGGGTAAGTATAGTGCTATGGAGCTGCGCTCTCTGCAAGATTGGGTTGTCGCTCGTGGTCTGAATGGAACTAAAGGCGTTGCGGAAATCAATGGCTTTTGGTGGCGAATTGAAACAATATGAAGTTTCTATTGACCCCTAATCGACTGCGTTCGCTAGGTTTGACCTTGACGGATGTCTATACGGCTTTTGGGAGTCGGGCAATCAAAATACAGGAGGAGCGTATATTGACAAAAAAACCTAATGCTTTTTTTATTAGAGGTGTGGGTATGGCTGGCTCGCTTGAAGATATCGGACAGATTGCTATCCCGAATGCTTCGGGAGGTTCTGTGCTTATCCGTGATGTAGCACGTGTGGGTTATGGTTCGGCTGTTCGTTATGGAGCCTTGACGCACGACGGACGGAGCGAGGTCGTCGGTGGCATCGTGATGATGCAGAAAGGTGAGAATAGCCACGAAGTAGTAGCGCGTATCAAGGAGCGCATCGCCGAAATTCAAAGCTCCTTGCCTTCGGACGTCACTATAATGCCTTATTTGGATAGAGCCGATCTAGTGGACCATGCAATTAGTACGGTTCAGCGTAATCTGATTGAGGGTGCTTTAATCGTCATATTTGTACTCGTTCTCTTTTTTTAGGAAACTGGCGTGCTGGTTTTTATTGTGGCTTCTGGTATTCCTTTAGCGATGCTTTTTTTGCTCTAGGTATGATGAACCTCTTTGGGGTTAGTGCTAATCTGATGAGCCTAGGAGCTATTGACTTTGGTCTTATTATTGATGGTGCAGTTATCGTCGTTGAAGCTACTATGCACCACCTCGCTATGCGTAGAAGTGCTCATGCCTTGAGTCAGTCCGAGATGGATGACGAGGTTTATCACTCGGCTTCTCAGATACGTAGTAGTGCTACATTCGGTGAGATTATCATCTTAATCGTATATATTCCTATCCTCACGCTTGTCGGTGTGGAGGGTAAAATGTTCTCGCCTATGGCTATGGTGGTGGGCTTCGCTATCATTGGGGCTTTGCTACTTTCGCTTACTTATATCCCGATGATGAGTGCGACCTTCTTGAGTAAACAACCCTCTACTAAGGCTACATTTGCGGACAAGATGATGGCTAAGATAACAAGAGTCTATGTGCCACTGCGCAATCGTGCTTTTGCTCATAGTCGTTGGGTACTAGGTCTTACCTTGCTGTTGTTTGCCTTGGCTCTTACTTGTTTTATGCAGATGGGAGGAGAGTTTATCCCACAACTTCAAGAGGGGAGCTTTGCTTATAGCTGTGTTTTGCCTCAAGGGGCTTCCTTGGAGCAAAGTGTGGAGACGAGTATGCAGGCATCACGTATCATTAAGAGTTTCCCTGAGGTTAAAAATAGTTGTGGGTAAAACGGGTTCAGCAGAGGTTCCTACAGACCCTATGCCTCCCGAAGTTACAGATCTTATGGTGGTACTTAAGCCCCGAAGTGAGTGGCCGAAAGCTAAAACTTATGAAGAACTAGGGGAGGAGATAAGCGAGAAGTTATCAGCTATTCCCGGCGTATTCTTTGAGCGTTCACAACCTATTCAGATGCGCTTTAATGATCTGATGACAGGTGTCAAGCAAGATGTAGCTATTAAGGTCTTTGGCGAAAATATAGATACGCTTGTGGGTATAGCCCAACGAATAGGGAGGACGAATAGCGAAGATAGAGGGTGCGACAGAACCTCAAGTAGAAGCAGTAGCGGGTTTGCCTCAAATCAATGTAGAGTATGATAGGTCCAAGCTGGCTGCCCATGGCATCAGCGTACAAGCAGCTCAACGATGTCTTAAGTAGTGCTTTTGCTGGTCGCGTGGCTGGTCAAGTCTTTGAAGATGAACGCCGCTTCGATGTCGTTGTTCGCTTGGATAGTACCTTCCGACGAGATATAGAAGATGTACGCTCTTTAGCCGTGGCAAGCAAATCGGGTCAGCTAGTACCTCTTACAGAGATTGCGCATATTGACTATCGTTTAGGCCCTGCTCAGATTAGCCGTGAGGAGGGTAAGCGTCGTGTCGTGATTGGCTTCAATGTGTCGGGACGAGACGTAAGTAGTGTCGTGGGCGAATTGAAATCCAACTTGTCAGACATTAAGTTGCCAACGGGTTATTATATTACTTATGGAGGTCAGTTCGAAAATCTAGAAGCAGCTAGCCGAAGACTTATGATTGCGGTGCCTATTTCGCTGTTCTTGATATTCGCACTTCTGTACTTTACATTCTCCTCACTAAGGCAAGCAAGTTTGATTTTTTTACCGCTATCCCTATGAGTGCGATAGGAGGTGTGTTTGCCTTGCTGGTGTGCGGTTTGCCTTTCAGTATTAGTGCAGGTATAGGCTTTATTGCGCTCTTTTGGCGTGGCTGTATTGAATGGTATTGTCCTTGTGGGGACATTCAATAGGCTTGAGCATGAGGGTGTAGGTGATATATATGCTCGTATTAAGCAAGGAACGGAAGAGCGTCTGCGTCCCGTCCTGATGACGGCCATGGTGGCAAGTATAGGGTTTCTTGCCTATGGCTCTAAGTACTGGTTCGGGTGCAGAGGTACAGCGTCCTCTTGCTATTGTCGTTATCGGAGGACTTATTACCGCTACTCTGCTAACATTATTTGTATTACCTATTCTCTATGTGATTTTTTTAATAAAAAAAGATGAATATACTTCATATAAAAAAAGTATCTGCCATCTTGATACTTCCTTTACTTCTAGCTTTTAACTCAAATATGCAGGCTCAGACTAGGGTTATACACTCGATGAAAGAGGCTGTAGAACAAGCGCAGTCTGCTCGCTCCGATTTCTCACTCCTATCACAGAGTCAGCGTCAGCTGGAGGCTACCGCATGGGAGCTTCCCTAAGATGCAAGTCAATGCCCAGTATGGTCAGTACAGCAGTATACATAAGGATTGGAATATAAACTTGGAGCAATCTGTTCCTTTTTCCCACAATCTTTGCCCTTAAACGCAAATACCTAAAAAGCGTCTTCGGCTAAAGCTCAAGCTGAGGAGCGTTTGGCTAGGAGCGAACTTGAACAAGAGGTAAAGACTTGCTATCAGCATATTCTGTTACTTAAGGAACGCATAAAGTTAGCGCGTCATCTAGATAGTCTGTACGTTGTTTTGATGGAGCAGAGCCGCATCCGTAAACATGCAGGTGAAGATAATGGTATCAATCAGAGCCTAAGTGAAGAGCGAAGCCTTTAGGCAGAGGATAGAGGTTGAGGGTGTTGAGCTTGAACTGCAAACGGAGTACAATCGCCTTGCCGCTTACGTAAATGCTCCTGAGGGTGTAGAGGTGCAAAACAATGATGTTTTGACTTTGCTGACTATTGATAAGCCCTCATCACTAGAGGCTCTACCTCAATATCAATCCGCAAACTCTAGCTTGGAGGAACTGAAGGCAGAGAAAAAGCTTAATAAAGCAGAAAGCCTTTTGCCGGACTTAACTGTAGCCTACTTGAACCAAAGCTAACCGGTAATCAAGACCTAGGTAACGGGCATGAAGAGTGGTTTGGAACTAACAAACGCTTTCATGCAGTAACTGTTGGACTTAATATACCTCTTAGTCTTGGTGCCTATAAGGCTAAGAATAAATCTCAAAGTTTGCGCATTCAAGCACAACAATTAGAATTGCAAAAGAATAGCCCTATTGCTCAAGACAGAGCAACAGCGTCTGATAAATAGTTATCGCTATCAAGTATCTACTTATAATAGGTATAAGGAAGAGGGCTTGCCTCGAGCAGAGCGTATGATTAAGAGTGCTCATCTCTCATACAAAGCAGGTGAGGCAGGCCACTTGGAGCTGAGCGCAGCTCTCGAAGCCTATGCCGAGGTCGAAAAGCTCGCTCTTGAAGCCTTATATCAGGCTAATGAATTAGCCTTGGCTCTAGAATATCTCAGTATATCATCAAACTAAAAACTCTTGACTTATGAATATCCGTATTAAATCATTGATAGGACTCTGTGCATTGATGCTCTGTGGCGCAGGTACGCTCGGTTTAAGTTCTTGTAAATCCAATAAGCAAAAAGAAGAACATTCAGAAGAACAAAGTAGCGAAAACTCAGAAATTGCTACGCTTACCCAAGAGAATCTAGATGCAGCAGGCATACGAATAGGCAAGTTAGAATATAAAGAGCTGAGTGTAACGATACGTGCTAATGGTGCTCTGCGTGTTCCTAATAATGATAAGGGTTTCGTTAGCAGTCTTTATGGGGGAGTGGTGCAGCGCATTCTCGTTCATGAGGGAGCAAGAGTGGTTAAGGGGCAAACGGTAGCAGTTATCTCAAGCCCTCAGTTTATACAGACGCAAGAAGAATATCTCTCTACGCTGAGCCGTTTGGCTTTTGCTAGCGAAGAGTTGAAGCGTCAAGAACTTCTCAAGAATAGCGATGCTGGTACGGGTAAACTATTGCAGAGTGCACGTTCTGAGTTAGGAGTCTTGCGTAGCCGTAAAGCCTCACTAGAACAGCAGTTGCGACTTATGGGTATTAACCCAAGTAAACTCTCCTCAGGGTCTCTTCAACCAAGTATCTCAGTCGTTAGCCCTATTAGCGGTGTGGTTGGTGAGATTAAAGCACAAATAGGAGCGTACATTGACCCAAAAACTCCTGTCTGCGAGATTATCAATAATTCAGCTTTTGCACCTTGATTTGCATATCTACGAACAAGATTTGCCTAAACTGAAGGTCGGTCAGCGTGTACATTTCCGCTTGACTAATAATCCGACGCAAGAATATGATGCACGTATTCACATGATTGGAGGGGTCTTTGAACCTAATACGCGTACGGTAGCTGTGCACTGCGAACTATTGGGTGATACTCGTTCTTTTTATTGATGGTATGGATATTACGGGCTTAATTAGCCTAGGGCGATGTGCTTAGCCCTGCATTACCCTCAGTAGTTTATTGTTAATTATGAAGGTAAGGATTATGTGTTCATACGCTTGTCGGATAATCCTGCACATACACACGAGGGCAACCACAGACCTGCAGACTCTGCTGTAACTAATGCTTTTGCTGCTGAGGCAGAGGAGGCGGAACGTCATACAGAAAAAAAGAAGTGACCATTTGCATAATGAGGGCGGTTATCGTTTCCGTAGAGTAGCCGTTTTGCGTGGGGCATCTGCCTTAGGCTATACTGCCGTTACCTTTCTGGAGGATATTCCTCATGATGCGGACTTTGTGTTGAGTGGCGCATTCTTTGTAAACTCGGTGCTTAATCCTTCTAATCAAGATGAGGATTAGTTCAGGCTTGTCCTCTAGACGTTTATATGGTTTAATTGGATATCCTATTGCACATAGTTTATCCCCAAGATTATTTGCCGAATCTCAATTAGCTCAAGAAGAAAGTAGTTATCAGCTCTTCCCAATGGAAAGTTTAGATGGCTTACTGGATTTGCTTCGAGCTTATCGCCCTAGTGGTCTTAATGTGACAAGTCCCTATAAGGAGCAAATTTTGCAGGTCTTTCCCAATATAGACTTAAGCCCTGAGGTTTTTAGCTCTTGGCGCAGCTAATGTGTTAGCTTTAGATTATCAAGAAGGGGATAGCCTCGATATAAAAGCTAAGGCTTATAATACTGATGTCTTTGGATTTTTGGAGGGCTTGCGTCCTCTTTTGTTAGGTCATGAGCGTACAGCCTTAATACTAGGAACAGGGTGGAGCTGCAAGAGCTGTCCATTATGCTCTGACGAGTTTGGGCATTCGTGCAGTGTTTGCTTCTCGCTGTTTGAATAAGGTTGAGCATGCGTACTTTGTCCAAGAGAAAGCCGAAGTTTATGCTTACGAAGAACTCTCGTGTTTGCTCCCTAATTTAGATATTGTAGTTCAAGCGACTCCTCTAGGGAGGTTGAGTCAGCTTGCTCCTCCACTTGATTATAGTTTATTGCCTGCTGGGGTCTTAGGGCTATGAATTGAATTATGGCTTGGGGAATAGCCCTTTTATGTCGGAAATACTCAAGCGAGGAGGGCGAGTAACCGATGGTCTATCTATGCTTAAGGGGCAGGCTCAAGCTAGCTATAGCATTTGGTGCAGTTTGATGTAATTGTTGTGAGGTTTTAAGGAAAAATGCTTATTGTTCCTGATGTTAAGCTTTTCGTAAGCCTTGAAATCATTACCTTCTTAAGATGAGTATGAAAAAGATAATTTATTTAGTGTGTGCCGCACAGCTCCTTTTTGCTTGTGGTAAGGAGGAAGTTCGTCAAGAACAAGTTTGCAAAGAGACGCCTGCTCCAGCTGAACCTAAGGTAGAGCGTCCATCTGACTATATTTTGGGTAGTAGACTTGTAGTTGAATGGAATAAGAATGTAGATTATCTTGCGAAGTTAGATTTAGATGAAGCGATAGCTACAGGCTCAGCAAAGTCGCTGTCTTGGGAAGTACTCCGTCCATATTTGCATCTGTACTCAACTCTTCAAGATGGTAGAGTATATCAGCTGACAAATGAAGACTTAAACGATATTAGTCTTAGCTCTATAAAATACAGCTCTAGCGAGTATACTAAAGATGAAATTACTTTTTGTAGCTAATTATAAGGGGGTAAGTTCTCAGTTAAGCGGATGCTTAGCTTTTTCCAAGCAGGATTACTTCTCAAAAAAGAATTAAGCCTAATAGCGAGTTTATCAAGACTAAGTTTGTGGCTGGTGTTTATCGTGATTTGTCTCCGTGGGGAGGAAATCTTTTTTTTACGACCAAGATAAGTACGGTGTTTTGGTGACAAACGAGGGTAAGTCCGTAAGTCATAGTCGTGACGAGTTGTCCCTGAAGGCTAAGATTATTATGCGAAAAATATGGGAATGTAGAAACATCTCAGATTAGCTTTAATCTTGATGGTTTCAAGCCTCTATCTAGCTTAAAGGGTAAATTGGTCGCAATAGCCCAACCTGAATTAAGTGATTACTTCAAGCGTAATGAAAAGCTAAGACTTAATCTAGATTTTCTTAATGCCAACTTCAAAGTGTGGCGCAAATATCTTGAATTCGGAATAAAAACAGGGAGAACGTTCTTGGTCCGAATTGCGTCCTAAGCAAGATAATCCTCTAATCTTAGAAGGAACTAATCACGGAGGTGTAGATTTGAGAGATTTGTATTTAGAGAGTCCCGTTTTTGAAGTTGTTAACGCTAAGCTTGTGGGAGATGATTTGGTTTATACGCTCCAATTTAGAGGTGTCAATGAATCGGTTTCATTTACAGACTTCCCTGTGATTGTGAGGGTTCGTGTTCGCAAATAAAGAATAATGCTGTAAGTTTATTTAGTTGTCCTTGCTTCAGGTAAACTAAAGACAAGCATTTATAACTTAGGGAAAAAGTAGCAGTAGGTCACATTCAGAACCTACTGCTACTTGCTTTTTATATACTTGGGAAGGTCCGAAAAACTACCTCTATAGATAGATGTGTGAGAGTATGCAGATGAATGAAATTTGTAAGATTAGTTGGTCTAAATTTGGTAGAAGTACAATAAAGTTGTATTTTTGAACTATTAAAAGCACTGCTAGTAAGTGAGCTTGACTAGGTAATATGCTAATAAATAGCTATTTAGGTGAGTAGAACAGCTTGCGTGTTTAAAGAGTTTAAGGACTTAATTAGAAGAGAATTATATAACAAAAACAAAGTAATTAATAAAACTAAAGCACGATGAAAAAGTTTTTTTGCATCAATCGCGTGTGTAGCTGCTCTGTCAGTTGGTTTTACGACGACAGCTATGGGCTCAAGACTCAGCTGCTACGGCTACTGAGGTAGTAGATTCAGCTAAGGCTACTGTAGATACAGCTGCTGCCGCTGTGGACACTGCTGCTACTGTTGCTCCAGCTACAGAAGAAGCTCCAGCTGAAGGAGGTTTCCACCAGGCTTTCAAGCAGAAGTTCATTGAAGGGGGCGCAGACTGGATGACTCCAATCGCTATCGCTCTTATCCTTGGTCTAGCTATCTGCCCTAGAACGTATCGTTTACCCTAAACCTTTCTGACGTTAATCCCTAAGAAGATGCTCGAAGACATCGAAGCAGCTCTTGAGAAGAACGACCTAGAAGGAGCTAAGACTATCGCTCGTAACACTCGTGGTCCTATTGCTTCTATCGCTTATCAGGCTCTTCTTCGTGCCGATCAGGGTATTGACATCGTAGAAAAGTCAGTTGTTTCTTACGGTGGTGTCCAAGGTGGTCTTCTTGAAAAGAACCTTTCTTGGATTACACTCTTTATCGCTCTATCTCCATCACTCGGATTCTTGGGTACTGTGGTAGGTATGGTGTTCGCCTTCGATAAGATCGAGCAAGTAGGTGATATCAGCCCAACAGTTGTAGCAGGTGGTATGAAGGTGGCTCTTATCACTACTATCGGTGGTCTTGTAGTAGCTATGATCCTTCAGGTATTCTACAACTACATTCTTTCTCTTGTAGAAGGTATCGTGAACAAGATGGAAGATGCTCAATCACTCTTCTTGATATCATCGTTAAGCGTAACGAGAAGTTTGCTAAAGTAATTCCATCCATTTCTATTAACCCATTATTAAAGAATAAAGAAATGGCTGTAACTGGAATAAGAAAGACATCCAGCTATACCTTCCTTGCTCTTGTCGCTATCAGCGTAATCGTATTTGCGCTTTTTCCTCTTCGGTGGTAGCGAACTAGATATGAAGGACAATAAGGTGTACGCTTACACGGATGTTCTAATATATTGGACATACGCACTAGGAATTCTTTCTGTAGTGACTGTATTGTTTTTCGTAGTTAAGGACTTTATTGCTGAACTTGCTGCAAGCCCATCGGCTGCATTGAAGAAAATTGCTGGTCCTATCGCTCTTATCGTTCTACTACTCGTAACTTATGCTATTGGTGATACTACACCTCTAAAAGCTTAATGAAGAAGACAGCGTTTCAACGCGCCTTTCTGGCTTAAGTTCTCGGATATGTGGATTTACTCTGTGTATGTCCTCCTATTCTTGACTATCGTTGCTGCTATCGCTGGTGCAGTTAAGAGTGCGCTTAATCGTTAATCCATAGTAATCAGAGTAAAAACAGAAAGCATTATGGCTAAAAAGAAAAGATCGACGCCTGGTATCAACGGCTCATCGTCTGCCGATATCGCTTTTATGTTGCTTATCTTCTTCTTGATTACTACTTCAATGGATACTGATAAGGGCTACAGCGTCGTTTGCCGCCATTAGCTCCTAAGCAACAGCAAGATAGACCAGTGGAAATCAACGAGCGTAATATCATGCGCCTCCTCGTTAACCGTAACGATGAGATTGTGATTTCTAAGGCTGGGGCGCTTGTGCCTGTTAAGCTTGATAAGCTTAAGGATGAAGTTGTTGACTTTATCTTGAACCCAAGCAATGACCCTAATAAGCCAGATAGAGAATCTCGTGATATTCCTGGTCTTGGTAAGGTAAACGTCATCACGACTAGCTATGCAATCTCGCTTAAGAGTGAGATTGAAACAAGCTATCAGATGTTTATCAATGTGCAGAACGAACTCCTCAAGGCATATAATGAGGCATGGAATGTAGCTGCAAAGAAGTACTTCAACAAGAGTTTTGATGAACTATCAGAATCTCAAAAGAAGGCTATCTCAGAAGTCTTTATCCTATGCATATCTCTGAAATGCCATTGTCTCAACCTCAAGAAGAAGTAAAACGACATGGGTAAATTTAGTAAAGCCGGTGGACGTGAAATGCCTGAGCTAAACACGTCTTCTCTTCCTGACCTTGTGTTTGCGTTCCTCTTCTTCATTATGATGGTAACGTCAATGCGTGAGGTCTCTCCTAAGATTAGCTACAGTAACTTGCCTCAGGCTTCTGAGCTTACTAAGCTTGAAGAAAAAGTCTCTTGTAACATTCATCTATATTGGTAAGCCTACAGAAGCATACCAGTCAATGTTTGGTACAAGCTCAGCTATCCAGCTGAATGACCAGGTTACTACTGATGCCAGTCACGTATATACTTACGTAACTCAGGCTAAGAATAAGCTATCTTTGGATAAGCAACCACGTCAGCAGATTTCTATCAAGGCTGACCGTGATACTAAGATGAACATTATTGCAGAAGTTAAGGAAGAACTTCGTCGTGCAAATACGCTTAACGTAAGCTATTCTGCTCGCAAGGCTCCTGGTAAGCAATAAGTCAGAGTATAATATTAGTTAAGAGGCAGTGTCAAAATATTTGTTTTGACACTGCCTCTTTCTTTGTATTGAGAGCTCGTCTCGTACTCGCTTGCTTTTGTTTGGAGGGCGAGGTTGATGGCGTGTGATTTTTTTCTTTTAATAACCTCTTCAAAAGAAGTTCTTTTGGTGAGGTCAGATTGTTTGTTACGCTTCCTATTCTCAAAACTTCGGCGAAGTCTGTACAAACTACGGCTGAAGTTTGAAGAGACTACACGTGTAGTTTGTACAGACTACAGCTGAAGTTTCCAGAAAGTACTACGTACTTATAAATTTAAGCACGCGTACTCACTGAAATAAGTACGTGTACTCACTAAAGTGTTTACGCGTAAGTATTCTTGTATTTGCGTGTACTTAACATTATGGCTTAATAGAAATACAGAATAGCTTTTTAATAGTGATGTTACTTTCCCTTTTCGGTATTAAAGGAGTGTTCGTATCTTGTCCTGCACAAGCATATCACTCTCTCTAAAGAGATGAAACCTTTGCTAAGAATGTCCTATCTTTGTAGAGTAAACAAATATTATTAATCTATCATTTTTCAGTTATGAAATCAAAAGCTTATTGCCTATGTCCTATGGTTTTTCTTCGGTCTCTTGGGTATTCATAAATTCTATTTAGGAAAGGTGGGCATGGGTATTCTTTATCTTCTAACAGGAGGAATCTTTTGGAATTGGATGGTTCATAGACCCTATTTACATTAGGGGGCAAGTAGATACTTATAATGCTCTTTTTATGGCAGAGAGGGCTTTAATAGGAACTAATAAGAAATAGTATAACTAGCTTGATTAAATAATTACTTATTCCTCTTTATTGGGGTGATATAGATACTAGCGGATGAAAGAATGATCTTAGTATCATTATATATAAGTGTAGTATAAGAAAATCCCCTGCTCAGTGTGTTCTGAGCAGGGGATTAGTGTTTAATTTAGTCTATTGACGACTAAACCTTACTTGCTGTTACGTTCAATAAGCGTATCAACAGTTTCGATTTCTAGGCAGTGTGCAGCACCAGTTACCCCTGATTGTACCGCTCATATAAGCAGCTTGAGTGTCCTTAGTGATAACACCTGTAGAGATGAAGTGGTTGATACCAGCTACAAGGCGAGCCTTTTCGTCTACACCAGAGTTTTCGAAGTGGCATTAACACCATAGCTAAGAGCCAGCTGACGGCTAACAGTTTCATCGTAGCAAACTGCGCATACAGGTACCTTTAGAGCGGAAAGAAGAAAGGTAACGAGCAGTGCGACCAGTGTAGCTGTTCAGTGATGATAGCTGCGCTGTTAATTGTGTCTACGCTCTTAACGGCAGCCTTAGCAAGGTAAGCAGTTGTAGTTGATACTCCTTAGAGTATGGAGTTTCATCATCGTATTCGTTTTCGAGTGAAGACTCAGCTCTGTTGATAACGCGTACCATAGTCTGTACTGCTCTAGTGGGTAATCACCATTAGCAGTTTCACCTGAAAGCATCACAGCGTCAGTGCGGTAGTAAACAGCGTTAGCGATATCGCTCACTTCAGCACGAGTTGGAAGTGGGTTTTCAATCATAGTGTGAAGCATCTGAGTAGCCACGATAACTGGCTTCTTAGCTGCGATACACTTCTTGATAATCATACGCTGGATGTTTGGCACCTTTTCTGCTGGTACTTCGATAGCGAGGTCACCACGAGCAATCATGATACCGCCACAAGCTCTGATGATTTCGTCGATGTTATCAACACCTTCTTGGTTCTCAATCTTAGCGATAATCTTGATGTTGCTCTTGTGCTCATCAAGGATTTCTTGGATTTCTTGGATATCCTTCTTGTTGCGCACGAATGAGTGAGCGATGAACTCAATGTTCTGAGGAATGATGTGAAGGATATTGCGACGGTCCTTTTCTGTTAGTGAAGGAAGGTCGATACGTACACCAGGAACGTTTACGCTCTTACGGCTACCAAGCTTACCGCTGTTTTTGGCAAGTAGTAAGCAGCTTTTTCGTTTTCCCTTAGCTCAACGATGAATTCAAGAGCACCATCGTCAAGAAGAATGCGAGCACCAACAGGAACGTCCTTTACGAAGTTCACATAGTTCACATTGATTGTGTCGTTGTTAGACTCTGCATCAGGGTTAGCCATGAATGTAACCTTGTCACCAGGCTTGAACTCAATCTTGAGGTCCTTACCATGCTGAGCCTTATACTCGCTGTTGCCAGAGAGGACAGTTGTACGCACTTCTGGACCCTTAGTGTCTAGAAGTACTGCTACATCCTTACTAACAGTACGGGTGTTGTTAATCACTTCTGTGATACCCTCTGGAGTCATGTGAGCTGTGTTCATACGCACTACATTGATACCAGCCTCTACTAGAGGACGGAGAAATTCTACGCTACAACGGAGGTCCGAGATAGTAGCTACAATCTTTGTCTTCTTCATTATTATTATTTAATATGATTATTAGTTTGTACTTGTTCGTGATGGCGTAATAGAGCTCTCTATGGCTAGGGCGATAGCTATCTAATCCAGAGCTCAGATATTGTACCCAAACAGGCACTGCCAATAAGGGAATTGTGTCGATAGGTTTCACGAGCAAGGATGTTGCTCAGATGAACTTCAATGACTGGGGGATTTATTGCGCGGATAGCATCAAGAATAGCGATAGATGTATGTGTATAGGCTCCTGCATTAAGAATAATACCGCATGCTGTACCGTCAGACAGACGATAAAAGCTCATCAATAAGCTCGCCTTCATGATTAGATTGCATGTAGCTTATTGATAGGTTTGTGTATGTATTACGGAGTTCATTGAGAAGACTATCCATAGTACGCAGACCATAGACATCGACTTCTCTAGAGCCGATGCGTCCAAGGTTCGGACCATTAACAATACCTATGTGCATATCTATGTGAATACCTATTTCTATTACGCTTACAAAGATAGTGATTTTCAAGCTATTTACAAGTTAATATTGTAGAGCATGCACATTCAATCTCTAAGATTAACACTGGGGTAAAAATAAGCTAGCGATAGGGTATTACCTCTGGTGAAACTACTCATCCGACTTATTTTTGTAATAAATATGAAAGGATATAAGTAACTGAATTCGGAGTAAAAAAATATACAATTGTGCAATATTACAAAGATATTATATTTTTCATTGATATAGTTCAATCTACAAAAAGCGAGGGAGAGGCAAGGGAAATAGAAAACCCTCAGTCGTAGTTTGAAAGAACTGCGATTGAGGGTCTCTATCTCTTCCTAAAGAAGAACGTTTCAGTATATATTAGTTTAGATTTATGGCTTATTGGAAATTAGGCGACTGTCTCGTGTTCACCTCGTGGCTGTGCCTAAGTAGGTAGCGGTCGCATTGTCCTGCAATGTCGTAACCAAGAAGAGTGCCGATGATAAAAATCCTCTTCGTCATTCAGTTCGTGTAAAATCCTTATTGAGTAGGAAGATTTGTACTAGCTCGATGCAAGACTTTTTTCCAAAGAATAGATTTACATTGCCGCCTCCGGGTGTGCGCTTGCAGTAGAAATCAATAGCTCTAGCCTTGAGTTTATTGCACACGACGGTGCAATCTTCTGGAGAAAGTGTACAGAGTACCATCGCACGAATACCTTTCTCATACTCATAGATATGATGCATAGCGATGCGCTGCATGGTGCTATCGCTAGAAAGTATATCGATTTTTTTCTATCAATCCTTGTGTATATCTATTCTGCCACATAATAGAGCCTATTTGATTTATTGCAAAGGTATATCTAGCCTATAGGGCAATCAATACCTAATGTTAGGGAATTAGTCCTAATCATGTACCTATCTAGTAATGAAAAAAAGCTATCAAAGGAGTGTTTACCCTTGATAGCTTTCATTTTTAGATGTTTAATGCCTTACCTTCTCTTTCCGAAGAAGCCGGAGAAGGTAAATGAAGAGGTTGACAAAGTCGAGGTATAGCTGTAAGGCTCCGATGACAGATAACTTTTTAACCTCTTCGCTATCGGCATAAACACCAGAGAAAAAGATGTTTTAATCTTCTGCATATCCCAAGCTGTAAGCCCTGTGAAGATGATGACCCCAGCTGCAGATGTTATTAGGCTGAGCATGCTACTGCCGAGGAAGATATTTACGACTCCAGCGATAATAAGACCTATAACGCCCATGAAGAGTATGCTCCCCATGCCCGACAAATCTCTCTTGGTTACGTATCCGTAGAGGGCAGTTGCTCCGAAAGTACCAGCTGTAACGATGAATGTTAGAGCGAGAGACTCCATAGTATAGGCGGCGAAAAGAACGCTGAGCGTTAGCCCGTTGAGGATAGAGTAAGCTCCAAAGAGGATAGTCGCAGTACTGAAAGCAATCTTTTGTATGCGTGCGCTAAGGAACATAACGACGCCCAGCTCAGCAAGCATTAAGAGCCACATCATGCCACTTGAGGCAATGTTGAAGTATAGGTTAGACTCAAATGTCAGGTAGGCTGTAAGACCTGTGATGGCGAGTCCCATGGTCATCCAGAGGAATACACGCTGCACAAGTGATTGCTGAGGGCTACATCTTGATACACAAACTGAGAGTTGGGTGTATTCTCTTGAGGATAAGAATTGTAGTTGTTCATGATAATTCTATTTAGAATGTTTGTATTATAACGTTATTTACTTGACACTTGTTGTCATGCAAGTTTGGTGCCACGTAGCATTTCGCGCTTCCCGGAGGGCCTGCTAGACGCTCGACCTGCCAACCTGCGCGTTGCAAGCGGCGTCTAACCTCACCTTTAGCGCAATAGGTGACAATAATGGCACCTGAATGGCTCTTGTCATAAAAGCACTTTTGAAAAATAGCTTCGTCCCATAACTCCTCTTGTACCTCCGGGGAGAAAGCGTCAAAGTAGATTAGGTCTATAGGGTGAGTGGCAGAGAAATTTTGTAATGCACAGTGCCTTTTTTCTAGGGTAAAGTACGGATTACATTGAAGGCTTATAGCCGTATTCCACGCTGTAGAGTGTAGCTCTTGAAGGCACTTGTCGCTATCTCTGTGTTTGATGTCAAAATGAAGTTGGCTGTATATCTCCTCTTGTACGGGGTAAAGCTCTAGGCTTGTGTAGTGCAAGGATAATTCTTTACTCTGCTCATCAAGGGCTGTCAGTAGCGCATTTAGCCCCGTTCCAAAGCCAACCTCAAGGATATGGAGCGATTGCTTCGTACTATTCTTAAGCCAACTATGTAAGCCTGCCTCAATGAATATGTGCATACTCTCTTGTACAGCCCCATGAATAGAATGGTAATGCTCGCCAAAGAGTGGATTATAAAGCGTTGGGCTACCATCTTCGGTAGGTGTGAGTGTAATCTCAGCTTGCTCCATACCTAATTAAGTTGTTTCAGAAGAGGTGCTACCATCTGCCAAATAGCGATACCGCCTGCGACGCTGACGTTAAGCGAGTGCTTGGTGCCGTACTGAGGTATTTCTAGGCAGTGTGTAGCAAGGTTGATAACTTCTTGCTGTACGCCGTGTACCTCGTTGCCAAGCACAAGTGCATACGAGCGACCTTCTTCGGGTGTGAAATCAGGTAGAGAGGTACTGCCTTCGGCTTGCTCAAGCGCATAGACGATATAGCCTTCTTCAATGAGCCCTTTGACTGCGTTGAGCGTCTCTGCGTGATATTCCCAAAGAACGCTATCCTCAGCCCCAAGTGCAGTCTTGTGTATATCGGGGTGTGGTGGCCTAGCTGTAATACCACAGAGGATAACACGCTCAAGGCGGAAAGCATCTGCAGTACGGAAAACCGAACCGACATTGTTCATGCTACGGACATTATCCAACACTATTGTTAGCGGTATTTTGTCGCTAGCATCAAAGCTCGCTTTGTCGAGCCTATTCATTTCTGTTATCTTGGTCTTGCGCAGGGTCATCGTCCGAGAACAAAGATTGTAGGTAGTTTATGTAGTTTAGGGATATGCCCCTTCCATTGGGCTAATGGTCGTGTCTCGGCAAGCTCTTGCTCAGTGGTGAGCATGCTAGCGATGCAGAGTTTCGTTGAGCCTTTGCAGTGCTTGATGAGTTCCTCTACCAACTTTTCGTTGCGGTAGGGGGTCTCAATAAAAAAATCTGAGATTCGCCTAGGCTAAGCGCTCTATGTTCAGCTTCCTAATAGCTTTTAGGCGGTCGCCTTCTCTATAGGTAAGTAGCCCAAGAATGCAAATCGTTGCCCATTGAGCCTGATGCCATTAGAGCCATCAGTATAGACGAGGGACCAACAAGGGGCTTAACCTTGTAGCCCTGCTTCTTGAGCAAGAGCCACGATGTCGCTACCGGGGTCTGCTACGGCTGGGCAACCTGCTTCGCTGATAATCCCACATCTTGCCCGGCTTTGAGAGGAGATAAGTATTTATGAATATCGTCGGGGCTGGTATGCTTGTTCAGTTCGTAGGGCTGAGTTCGTCAATGTTGATAGTCTTGTCTACAGCCTTGAGAAAGCGTCTTGCCGAACGGATATTCTCGACGATAAAGTGCTCTCGTCTTTTGTACAATCGTTCTATTATACTCAGGCAAGCAAGTTTGATGACTCACTTCGCCTAGAGGAACAGGGTATCAGATACAATGTAGCCATAATACAAACAATAACTTAAAGCAATTTCAGAGCTTGCTTGATAATATCCTCTACGCTCAGTAGTGGCGATGTAGAGATGAGCGTGCGCACTGTCTTTTGGGCTGCCGCCTCGGGATAACTCGAGCATCTTAAGCGCACTGATAGCCTCTTCGCTCGTCTTGCTCGTTGTCGCCGCAGAGCTGTTTCCTAGAGCTTGACTATTGAGGTCTGTATCGTCTAGCTTGAGCTTGCCCTTAAGCTCAAGTATTATGCGCTGAGCCGTTTTAAGACCAATACCTTTTTACAGCCTTGAGGGCATCTACTTGACCTAGACTTAGAATGCTTCCCTAGTTCCTGCGTATTGTACTGGCTAAGGATAACACGAGCGGTATTGGGTCCGATGCTCTGAGACGGAGGTGAGCAATACAAATAGTTCGCGCTCGTCCTTTGACGCAAAGCCGTATAGCTGGTGGCTATCTTCGCGTATAATTTGTATAGTATGTAATTTGACTTCTCCCGACTGCGTGCTGAGAGCCGAATAAGTATTTAGGGATATGCCTACGAGGTAGCCTACACCACCACAATCAATAATAGCATTTGTTGGACTTAGTTCGCTGAGTAGGCCACGGAGGTATGTAATCATATTATTAGGGTCTGTTTATTTTTCTTCCCAAGCCAAGTAGCTTGCCAAGTAGCCAAGATTGCGATTTACTGATGATAAAGCTCGTGGCTACGGGTTTTAAGAATGCAAGTGCAACACTTAGATAAGGGAGATAGGGTTCTGAAGACTTAATCACCTTATCAAGGAAGTTAGGTTGATAATTTCTAGACTTGTTTTGTGCTGGACTCCTGTCTGAGTGGCGTTTATCCGAGCTACTGAATAGACTTACAATAGGGGATACATATCTATACCCCGGTATAGCCTGAGTAACTACCTGCCCGAAGATACTTTGATAATTATGGATTAGGTACTGCGTACCTTGTTTGAAATCTCTGCTAGCACGCTGTCTTTGTCTGATGGGCTTCTGTCTCGTCTGAGTTTAAGAGCCTGATAAGGGAATGGTTCGCTAGAGATATAAGCCTCATGGTAAGAACGAGTAACTTGCAACTCAGGGATTTCATTCAGTTCGGCATTGACATTGTCTGTTATATGATGCACCTCACGAGCTACACGGTTCTGTATGTTGTTTTTAATGCGAGTACGATAGAGGAGGTAGATGCCGAGTAAAAGCATATAGATACCCATTAGGCATAAGAAGCCTAAGCCTAAGGAACCAAAGTACTCACCGAGTAAGAAGCCCACGCCAAGGTTTAGGGCAAAAAATATGTTGCAGGCAAAGATGACAATAATTATAGTAGAGAGTAGAGTAGCACTTCCCGAAAGCAGTGATTAGTCCTAGGCTGTTTAATAACTGATTAAGCGTGCTACGCAGAGATGCAATGCCTGCATGTTGTATCCTTTCTATATGTTCTTTTGCTTGTTCCATATTGGTTCTCTAAATGTTAAAATAGGGCTTGCGCCTTCCTCTAGAGAATGGCACAGCCCTATTATTTAATGATTAGCTTGAGCTTTTTGTCTATTAGTCAAGATCTTCAACTTCTCTCTGCACGTCAGCGATGATGTCTGCTGAGCGATTAGATAGACGGTTGCGATATTCGTTATAGCGGTCCTTAGCTTCGTAGTAACCTTCAACGAGGCTATCACGAGTGCGGTCAAGCGTGCTAGATAAATCATTAGCAAAGCTTTCACGCTTATTGCGGTCAGCGAAGTATGTAGCAAGAGCACCACCCTACAGCCCCGATAAGAAGACCGAGGAAAAAATTTACCGTTGTTGTTTTGACAAAGCCATATTACTGTTTTATTTAAGAGTTTAACTGTTTCGTTCTTTTGCAAAGATAATATAAAAAAATAACTATTGTATAACGAAGCAAAAAGTGCATTATATTGTAAGCATACGCTTTCCTAAACTCAAAACCTCAGCGAAGTCTGTACAAACTTCAGCTGAAGTTTGTGCAGACTACGGCTGAAGTTTGTACAGACTTCAGCTGAAGTCTCCAGAAAAGGACTATGTACTTACAAATTTAAGTACGCATACTCACCGAAATAAGTACGTGTACTCACTAAAGTGTTTACGTGTACTTACTGGAACGAGTACGACGTACTCACATTGATTTTGGTATTGTCGCAAAAAGCCCTTTAGGCGACACTTCTTCAAAGCAGAAAACACTCAGATTGTCGTGCCTGTGGAACTCATATATTGAGGTCTAATCATTCTAATTTTTGATGCGCTTGTACGAGATTTGGAGGTTCAGATTTTTTTATACCTTTGCATTGAAAAATCAAATCAGTTAGTCTGAATAAGTACTAACAACATTGTCTCATGGTGTAATGGTAGCACAACAGATTCTGGTCCTGTTTGTTGAGGTTCGAGTCCTTATGAGACAACAAGCGCAAGAGGTAGCTTCTAAGTGAGCTACCTCTTTTTTTCATTTAGCAAGATTATAATATCAGTATTATGTTTTTCAGAGATATAGTAGGACAAGAAATAGCCAAAGAAGAACTTCGCAATAGTTATCTCTCTGGCGTCGTACCTCACGCACGACTATTCGTTGGAACTGATGGCGCCGGCGCATTAGGTCTAGCGTATGCCTATGCTCGTTATATCAACTGCGCTAATCCAAGCCCCCCAAGATGCCTGTGGCGAATGTCCCTCTTGCAAACGCTTTTAGTCAGTTCTCTGGACTTGACCTAATACACCTATTCCCAATAGCTAATATCGGTAGCCGCAATATCTGTGAAGATGAATTACCTAGATGGAGAGAATTCCTTTGCTTCGGGAGCTCATACCACTTATAACGATTGGCTACATATCTTGGGCGGAGATGGTAAACGCTTATCTATATTCTCAAGAGAGGCCGAGAAGCTAAGCGAACGTCTGAGCTATCAAATAGCCGAAGCACGCTACCGCATTATACTCATCTATTTACCTGAACGACTGCAGGATGTACTAGGGGCGAGACTCCTTAAATTGATAGAAGAACCTCCAACAAATACTATTATTCTGATGGTCTCATTAGATGAGTCAGCCGTATTGGGGACACTCAGAAGCCGTATGCAAACTATTTATCTGAGACCGCTCGATGAACAAATTATACGCGAACAATTAGACCAAATCGAGCCTAAACATCAAAAACCTTAATACCCAAGATATAGCTCACAGAGCTGGAGGTAATTACCGAATAGCTCTCGATGAATATCTCGGGAAAAACCAAGATAATAATCGTTTATTAGACCTATTCAAGCAATGCCTGCGCGCTACTGTAGATGCCCAACCCGTACGCTTCCGTTCGCTTAGCGACGAACTTGCTAGTCTGTCAAAAGATGAGCAGCTCCAACTACTAGCCTATTTCGCTCGTACATTTAGAGAACTATTTATCGCCAACTACGAGATACCGAAAGTCAGCTATCTAAGAAACGATGAACAGCCCATCGCCCAATATATCAAGGCCTGCCTGAATATAGATAACGTCTCTCTTATCCTTGAAGAATTGGACCTCGCCACTCGACATATTGCTCAGAATGTCAATAGCAAAATCGTATTCTTTGACCTAATTGCGCATTTAACGGCCATATTAAGCAGCGAATATAAGCGTCATCACATTCGCTGATAGCCTTTAATCCTCACAAGGTATTCACACAGACTATCCTACGAGCAATAATAGTTATCGAACTTTGATGATTGATTATAGTTCAAATTCATATCTAACGAAACATCTTAATTTGAATAGAATGAATTATGGACATCAAAATCATCAAACACGCTCTAAGGCTATTCGTCTTGGGCTTCACAATTATCAGTTGTGCAGGTAAAACTCCTGCTAATAACAAGTTTAATATAGATAAGAATATGAAAGAAATCTATTTAGCTGGTGGTTGCTTTTGGGGTACGGAGCATTTCTTTAAGCAAGTGGACGGCGTGACCAATACCCAAGTCGGATACGCCAACGGTAATACAGACAAGCCTACCTATGAAGAGGTCTGTAGCCACACTACTGGATTTGCCGAGACCGTACATATCGCGTACAATCCTGATATAATCGACCTCGCTCAGATACTACAACTTTATTACGAGACGATTGACCCCTACAAGCAAAGACAGACAGGGTGGAGACCGAGGTTCTCAATATCGTACCGGTATCTATTATACGAATGAGGCTGATAGGGAGATTATACTTCAATCCCTCAAGGAGCTACAGAAGCATTATAAATTGCCTATTCTTGTAGAATGCGAACCTCTAAAAAACTTCTTCCCTGCTGAGGACTATCATCAAGATTATCTTGATAAAAATCCCGGTGGATATTGTCATATCTCTTCGCATCTATTCAAGAAGGCCAAGGAAACGATGCCTTATAAGCGCAAGAGCGATGATAGTCTCAAGCGCGAACTAACGACCTTGCAATACGAGGTTACTCAGAAGGCAAGTACCGAACGAGCATTTAAGAATGAGTATTGGGATGAACATCGCGCCGGTATCTATGTAGATATTACGACCGGAGAACCATTATTCGCCTCTTCGGATAAGTTTGATTCTGGTTGTGGCTGGCCTAGTTTCTCCAAACCTATTGATAAGAGTCTGATTACCGAACATTATGACAACTCCTTCGGTATGACAAGGATTGAAGTTAAAAGTAAACTAGGGCAAGCCCACCTCGGACATGTATTCAACGACGGGCCTCAAGACAAAGGCGGATTGAGATACTGTATCAATAGTGCCTCGCTTCGTTTCATTCCGAAGGAAGAAATGCAGGCTGCCGGATACGGCAAATATATTCCTCTTGTACATTAAATAAAAATGAGACCGTTGCACGGTCTCTCTTAAAGGACAAGTTTCACTTGTCCTTTGTGGGGACTTTGCAGAATGCGGTAATCGCAAGGCATTGAGACTGAAGGCGCAGGGAGTTTACTCCTGTAAATGACCAAGCCTGAATGTCGATAATAACGCAGCGAGTGCCGTATTATGCAATGGTCTCCAAATGAGGATTAGGCATTTTATAAAAGTCCTAATCCTCTACTTTATCCTAGCCCAACCTAGACTATATCACCTAGGAGCGCATCGAATATAGTCTAGAGGAGCTCTCGTATATCCGCTAGGGGTACATATAATAAAGCCTATGTAAGCCTTTCGGCTAACATAGGCTTCTATCAATTTAAGGAGTCTCGCCCCTAGTACATCCTGCACTAGAATGGCGATTAAACGCTACGAATGTTTACCGTGACAGACCTTAAACTTAAGACCACTACCGCAAGGACATAAGTCATTACGACTCACCTGATAACCATTACGCACGGGCTGACGCTTGTACTCTGTAGCTCGTCTAGACTACGACTCTCGTGGTAAGCAACTCTTGTCTCAGCCTCTTGTCTTCTTCGTAGTTCCTCTGCTTCTTCAGCCGCTCTAACTTCCTCTTCAGATGGCGTATTGAGCTGTAGACGCATAAGTACAGAAGTCGTCTTTCTATTCATCTCTAGGAGCATCTTATGGAAGAGGTCAGAGCTCTCTAGCTTGTAAATCAAGAGCGGGTCCTTATTTTCGTACGACGCATTTTGTACGGACTGACGCAATTCATCCATTATGCGCAGATGTTCCTTCCAAGCTTCGTCTATGTGATGCAGAACGAGCACCTTCATAAATTCATTCATCGCGCTCTTGCCCTTTGTCTGTACGGTCTGGTGGATATTAGCTCTCACCTGATAAAGCAATCTAGTATCCGTAAGCGGAATAGCAATAGCGGCTTCCTCAGGAGGGTTCTGCGTCATTATTTGCTCTAATACAGGGAGTATCTGGTCAATAATACCTTGACGGCGCGCATTGAATGCCTGTATAGCGATATCATATAATTTGTCCGAAAGCTCATCAACCTTAGAGCTCACAAACTCTTGTTCGCTGAAAGGGCTATCTAGATTGAGCGTTCTCTTGACTTCTATACAGAATCCTTGGTAATCAGCATTAGGAAGATAGTCACTAACAATCGCATAACCAGCATCGTATATCGTGTTCATCACGTCCATTTCAAGTCTCTCGCCCATTAGAGCGTGTCTTCTACGGCCGTATATTACTTCACGCTGCGAGTTCATTACATCGTCGAACTCCAGTAGACGCTTACGCACACCGAAATGATTCTCTTCAACCTTCTTCTGCGCACGTTCGACAGCGTTCGTTAGCATCTTAGCTTCGAGCATTTCCCTTCTTGTAGACCCATACGGTCCATAAGTGAAGCTCAGACGGTCAGACCCAAATAAGCGCATCAAATGGTCTTCAAGAGATACGTAGAATACACTACTACCGACGTCGCCCTGTCTACCAGCACGCCCTCTCAACTGACGGTCAACGCGTCTAGATTCGTGTCTTTCTGTACCGATAATCGCAAGTCCGCCCGCAGCCTTTACTTCGTCCGTAAGCTTAATATCGGTACCACGACCAGCCATATTCGTAGCAATCGTCACGACGCCCGGTCTACCAGCTTGGGCTACGATATCCGCTTCCTGCTGGTGGAGCTTAGCATTTAGGACGTTATGCTGAATGCCCCTCATCTTAAGCATACGACTGAGGAGCTCAGATATCTCTACCGAAGTCGTTCCCACTAGTACTGGACGACCTTGCTCAACCATCTTAACGACCTCTTCGATTACAGCGTTGTACTTCTCTCTTACGGTCTTATATATACGGTCATTTAAGTCTTGTCTAGCGATAGGCTTATTAGTAGGAATCACGACCACATCAAGTTTGTAGATGTCCCATAGCTCCCCTGCTTCCGTTTCAGCTGTACCAGTCATACCAGATAGCTTATGATACATACGGAAATAGTTCTGCAAAGTAATCGTCGCAAACGTTTGGGTAGCGTCCTGAATCTCGACACCTTCCTTAGCTTCAATCGCTTGGTGTAGCCCGTCAGAATAACGTCTACCGTCCATAATACGACCCGTCTGCTCGTCTACAATCATAACTTTGCCATCGATAACTACATACTGATCATTGATTTCGAATAGAGCATAAGCCTTGAGCAATTGATTTACCGTATGCACACGTTCGCTCTTGATATCGTAATCTTGACTAAGTAAGTCCTTTTGCCTTGCTAGTTCGTCAGTCGGTAGACCCTTGTTCTCTAGGTCAGCCAATAAAGCCCCGATGTCTGGCAATATAAAGAAATCATGGTCACCAGTCTTCTCCGCAAGAAGAGCGTGCCCCTTATCGGTAAGCTCCACACTATTCATCTTCTCGTCGATGACAAAGTACAGCTCATCCGTCACTATAGGCATATTACGCTGATTATCTTGTAGGTAATACTCTTCAGTCTTAAGCATACCCGTCTTGATGCCCGGTTCGCTCAGGAACTTAATAAGTGGCTTGCTCTTAGGCATACCCTTATAGGCACGGAATAATAAGAGGAAGCCCTCTTCCTGTTCTTTCTTATCCTCAGAAGCAATCTTCTTCTTGGCTTCGAGTAATATCTGTTGAGTTAATTTCTTTTGAGCCTCAACCACCACTTGTACCTGCGGACGGAACTCATCAAATAATTGTTCCGACCCATTAGGTACAGGACCCGAAATGATGAGAGGTGTACGAGCGTCATCGATAAGTACACTATCCACCTCATCGACAATAGCGTAGTTATGCTTGCGCTGTACTAGTTCGTCTGGCGAAGAAGCCATATTATCTCGCAGATAATCGAAGCCGAACTCATTATTGGTACCGAAAAGTAATATCCGCATTATAAGCAGCACGACGGCTAGCAGTATTAGGCTGATGTCTGTCGATACAATCTACAGTCAAACCGTGGAACATATATAACGGTCCCATCCATTCACTGTCACGCTTAGCAAGATAGTCATTCACCGTAACGACGTGTACACCATTACCCGTTAGGGCATTAAGGAAGACAGGGAGAGTAGCGACCAAAGTCTTACCTTCACCTGTAGCCATCTCTGCTATCTTACCTTTGTGGAGGACAGTACCACCTATAAGCTGTACATCGTAATGTACCATATCCCACTTGATGACATTACCACCGGCAGTCCAATTCATATGATAGATAGCTTTGTCTCCTTCGATAGTTACGAAGTCGTGCTTTGTAGCTAGCTCCTTATCCAAATCAGTGGCAGTAACGGCTATTTCAGTATTTTCTTTGAAGCGGAATGCTGTATTCTTAACGATAGCAAATACTTCGGGGAGCACTTCATCAAGTGCTAGCTCCATCTTATCTAATATAGCCTTCTCTTTCTTATCAATCTCACGCCAGAGAACTTCACGTTCTTCGAGGCTTTTTGTCCTCTACTGAGTCTCGTAGCTGTTGTACTTCGGCCTTCTCTGTAGCGACATAATCTTGTATGTACTGTCTAATAGACTGCGTTTTAGCACGTAGTTCGTCGTCAGAGAGCTTAGCGATGTCGTCATAAACCGCCTTTACTTTGTCCACCCAAGGTTGTATTTCCTTAAGGTCTCGAGTAGACTTATTGCCAAATATCTTAGATATGAAATCTAAAAAAATCCCATATAATGTAAATCTTTTAATATTATTTATTCGGTAGATAAGCCCTAATAGACGCTTGGTCCAAGTATATCCCAAGGTCTAGGGGCAGGTAATTATAATAGGCTGATACTTATATAATGGAAATATCGCCCAATATTGGAATGCGTTATGCAGTAGGAGGTCTGATGCGCAGAATGCTACAGATTACTCGGACGATATCGCGGACATCGCGTACTTCGTAATGATTGCGCTTAATGTCCCTCATCAGCACCAAGAATAGCAAAAAGGTGATGGACAGAGCACAGTATGATATTGTAGATGACTGCCAGCTTTTAACGTCTGTTAGCGTCCAAGATGGTAATACCGACCAATAGACATCAGCAGCGTACTTAGGATGTACACTTCTTTCTATACTTTTAGCTAATAAGTCCGTAGATTGGGGTATATCACTCGCAGCTATGGCATAGCTAATACCGCTTGCTCCCTTTAAGAAGTTAGCGACCTCTCTTTGTACTTTATCTAGGGAGAGCTTACGCTCTTCAATAGTTTTCTTTTGTAGGTATATACGCCCATTACTATTCTCAGCAATCCATTCACCTGAGCCATAGAGGGCTGTCAGATACATATTAATGAGAGCAGTAATACGGGTTTCACTCAATTCTCTCTTGAGTCTAGAGGTCCGATTTTTATCATCAGTCGCCAGATATGACGTATATCCTGTGCCCGACAAAGTAATCAGACAATTCTTAAGACCTATTCTATCCTCTAGGGCTTTTAAGTAGCCGAGCAATGCTCTCATCTAATCTGAGATAAGTATCTACATCTTCGGCTTCAAGCTCTCTTAATCCCGAGGTCTTAGCCGTATATGATAGAGCGAGTAGACCGGGCGTTCTTCGCTCAGCGTAACCAGCTTGTTCTAGTAGTCTTACAGCGAAGGAAGTTATTTCTTCATTTATAAGACCACTTGATTTGTATGCTTGTACAGAGGTCTGATTATATCGATGTACGAATGCTCTCGAATAATCGTTATAGGCAATATCTTGCTTCTTAAGGCTTCTTAGCGGACGATGTGTAATACCAGCGACAATACGCTTATTAGGGACCATCAGACGAACGATTATACTGTTCGAGCTGAGGGAGCATAGAGCCATAATAGTTACTTGTAGCCCAAGAGGCTATAGCATCATCAATCCAATAAGCACCGTCAGCAGAGAGACCACTACTAGCAATCGCTGCTTGAGCAGAAGGAGCGACGCTGTAAACCAAAGATGAGCCTCCGCTCGCTTGTTTAAGACGGTCACCCAAGGTCTCAACAAAGAGGTTCTTAGGTGAATAGTTATCCCTAGTATAGATACCTTGGCAGGCATCATCGGTCATTATATTGAGGTAGCGACGTGCATTCCTATCGTAGGCAACAATATCGCCCCAACCAGATTGAGCAGGATAAGCACCGGTGAAGATAGTAGCTGTAGCACTTCCTTCATTAGGCTGATAGAGTGGGAATGATACATTTGATTTGAGGGAAGCAGTATTCAGAATACGCTTAAGACCATCATTCCCCATTAGAGGGCTTAATTCATCTAGGTAATCCCCTCGTAATTCATTTACCGTTATACAGACCACCAGCCGAGGCAATTGTTGGGCTTCGGCTTCCTTCTGTATAGCCATCAAAGCTACCAAGAGGGTTAGTAAGGCTGTAAAACGTCTATGCTCCATTATTTAATCTTTTGAGCGTCGAGCCTCTATTCTACGAGCGAGGATAAGCATTAGGATACTTATGCTTAGTCCGATAACAGCAACATTTATATGCTGAATATGACCTACGCAATGAAGAACAAGGGCACTAACGGACGCAAAGGTAGCAAAATGATACCATACTACTATCTTTTTGCACCTTTTAAGGCATATAACAGGAAGCCCTATGAATAGATGTAGTGGATTAAATAAGAGGATATTGGCATTCGGATACACCATAGGATGCTCCGAGAAGAAAGCTATAAAACACAAGACAATACCAATAATCCCTATAATAGACATAATTAGTGCGTCCCAGCCCTTACATACAGGCTTACGCTTGATGATAATACGATAGATATAGAGGTATATCATCAGCAGGACGAAGAGTGCCAAGACCGTATCAGGACGTATATAACTTGTCCACGACTCTGGATATTGAGCCTCAGCGGTATCGTATCCGAAGGATTCACTACCACCATATATAGGAGTCCCGTCTAGTCTATGCGCACTCTCTAGGATAGACTTCAGATACCTCGAGAGAAGGCTCTTTCTCGCCAAGACATTAGACTATCGGTAGGGCTACCTAGAGCGAGGTCAGTACCTAGGACAAGCCAAGGGTTTGCACGCTCTAAATCATTTATCTCGCTCCGCCAAGACAGCCGAGACGAAGCCTTATAGTCTGCAGGCTCTGTATATTGTACTTGGCCGACGCCTCCCTCTATAATATCTATAAGTCTAGTAGCACAGTTGTCTCTGAAGAAGTTATAGCGATAAACCCTATGTTCGGGTTGAATGTTACGCAGGAGATAAGCCCAAATCTTAGCTTGTTCGTCTGGCCTAAGGCTGAGATGTAACTCCTCCACTCGGCTACCACGGCTGAGATATTCGTCCATATATTCATTCGTCGTCTGCGGTAATACTAAGTAATCCGTCTGACCCTTAACGAAGCGAAAAAAAGGAAGGTATCATCAAACTGGAAAAATGCCATAATTAAAGGTAACATCTAAGCCTACTTGCTCGTCATAGACTCTATATCCGGCGTGGCCATACATCGTATAGGCTTGCATTGGGCTCGGTGATGCTACCAAGATGCTCATATGTGCATCAGCCGATAGCGTCCTAGGAAGTTCAGCGCCCTTAAGGTTAAAGGTGAGCGTACAATACATTAATATGAGCGTCACCAATTTTAGCACAATCTTCTGCATAAGTCTTATTCGTTTGTCTCGACGAAGGTACTGAAAAACTGCAGTACAATATCCGACCGACCTTCAGAGCAGAGCATGCTGGCGACTCAAACTCTATGATTTGTTGTGTATCTTTGTTCATATCCTGTGGTCGTGCCGCAATGCAATGGTCTTGAAATAGAGGAGACCGCCCGACTGGTCTCAAAAAGGACAAGTTTTTACTTGTTCTTTTGTGGGGCTTTGCAGAATGCGGTAATCACAAGGCATTGAGACTGAGGGGTGCAGGGAGTTTACTCTTGTAAATGACCAAGCCTGAATGTCGATAATAACGCAGTGAGTGCCGTATTATGCAATGGTCTCTAGAGAAAATTTATGTCAGATAACTCATATATAGAAAAATATATCGCTTACTTGCGCTTTGAGCTGGGACTTAGCCCTAATAGTTGCGATGCTTATAGTAAAGATGTCAAGAAACTACTTTCGTGGCTAGAGGTTGAGCATATTGAGCTGGAGCAGGTAAGTTATCCTCATTTGCAACATTTTTTATCTAGCCTCTATGACCTAGGTATACAGCCTCGAAGTGTAGCACGTATCGTATCGGGTTTACGTAATTTCTTTAAGTGGTTAGTGCTTGAGGGCTACATCGAAGTAGATCCTTGTGAACTATTGGAATCTCCTAAAATAGGGAAGCATCTACCTACTTACCTATCTACCGATGAGGTGGATAGATTGATAGAAGCTGCAGGCATGAGAGGTGGTGTCGAGGGGCAACGTAATAGAGCTATTATTGAGACGCTTTTTAGTTGTGGTCTTCGGGTGAGTGAGTTGTGCAACTTAAAGTTCTCTGATTGTTTTTTTGAAGAGGGTTATATTAGGGTCTTGGGTAAGGGGCGTAAACTTAGACTTGTCCCTATTAGTGAGCGAGCGATAGAGGAAATACAGCTTTATCTGGCACATTCTGAATAGACCTATCCCTAAGCGAGGAGAGGAGGACATTATATTTTTTTGAGTAATAGGGGAAAGGCGATAAGCCGTATTACTGTATTTGTCTCATATCAAAGAAAGCAGCGGCAATAGCAGGTATTAAGCAAACAATAAGTCCTCATACATTGAGGCATAGTTTTGCTACAGCTCTTCTAGAGGGTGGAGCTGGTCTGCAAGCTATCCAGCTAATGCTTGGTCATGAGGATATAGCAACAACAGAGATATATACTCATCTAGATAAGAGTCAACTTAGAGAACAGATTGAACGCTACCATCCACGCAATAGGCATGACTAGACTAGAGTCTTAAGTGGGGAGCTAAATTTTTATCTGAGTTTTATTTTTATGAAATATTATTCTCAGATATGGCTTTAATGAGAAAAAAATATATCTTTGTCTACGTAATAAGAATAAGTTTTTTTAATTGTTTCATTTAAAAATAAAGTAAAGATTATGAAGAAGATTTTACTTGCTGCCGCAATGCTTCTCTCTTTAGGGGTAACTGCACAACTTTCAGCTCAAGAACGTGGTAAGATTGCTGTTGGTGGTGGTCTTTCGTACATGACAGAACAGGGTCAAATCGGTGTTGGTGCTAAGGTTCGTTATGAGCTAGCTAAGAACATCCGTCTTGAAGGTGGTGTAAATTATTTCTTACCTAAGAATGACGTTTCAGGTTTAGACTTAGGAGTTAATGCTCACTATGTGGTATCTCTTGATGATAAGATTTCGGTGTACCCTCTAGCTGGTATCAGCTACTACAGAGCTTCAGCTTTCTTTTCGGAGGGATATCTATTTCTTCAAGCGACCTTACTCTAAACTTTGGTGGTGGTGCTTCTATCAATTGAATGATAAGCTTTCTCTCGGTGCAGAACTTAAGTATCAGACTTATACAAAGACTCCAGTAGTAGGTGTGAACGCAATGTTCTCATTGTAGTCTAAGTTATTTAGTTTTCATACTCAATTCGGGCTGTATCAATCTTAGGTTGATGCAGCCCGAATTTTATTTCTGCTGAATTAGTTACAGTAATAAGGGATAGATATTCTTATTTTATTGTCTTGAAACCGCTAAGCCAGCAGCGAAAAAAATCATAAAGTACGCTTCCTGATTCTCAAAACCTCGAGAAGTCTGTACAAACTTCAGCCGTAGTTTGTACAGACTACACGTGTAGTTTGCATAGACTTCAGCTGAAGTCTCCAGAAAAGGTAAGCGTAAGCACAAATTTATCTACGTGTACTCACAAATATAAGTACGTGTACTTACTGATGTAAGTGCGCGCACTCACTGAAATAAACACACATACTCATCGAAACAAGTACTACGTACTGACATTGATTTTGAACTTGTCGTAGAAGAGCCCTGCAAGGGTGACACTCGTAATTAGCCTGAATTTTTGATACGCTTGCCCTGCTCAGCTCTAATCTATATCTTTGTGTTCTTAATATGAGGAAAAATCTAAAATCGCAATTTTATGGGGGATGGAGATTATTAATAACAACGACAAAATAATTAAAAAGATTTAAGTAAATGGGCTGGTTAAAAGATTGGGGTTCATACATTATTTCTGCACTCGGAATTATTGGAGACTTATGAGGGCTACTTTAGGCACGGCAGAAAAATTGAAGTCTCAGGAGAGAATAATCAATGATATGCAAATTCGCCAGATGCGAAAGACGGAGGATAAAGAGTGTCAGGCAGAAATAAAAAGCGGAGTTTGTAAAAAACAGTAATGGACCGTATTGTGTTCGCTTTACAAACACAGGACAAGCAGATGCATCCAATGTACGAATAGAATTTCTTACTCCTCAAGAAGAACTAAAAAGGTGTTTTTACGTAACAAGAATTGGGGACCATATGATTTGATAAATCCTCAGACCAATAGAGAAGAAAAAGGTACTATTGACCGTTGAGTATCCTGATGTAATGCACATTAAGGTCACTTGGGACGATTCTTACCAAAAAGATAGAACGAGAATACTATCTATCCCCTATAATTCCCAACTCTTAATCAGAGAAGCTTTCTGCTCTACATTCCCTAGCATTGAGGAGGTAGAAGAGGAGTTAAGCAGAATAATAGGCAAAGAATGTAGGTATATATGAATTAGGGGTAAGTACATCATCTGAACAGAGGTGCACCTTTGTTTTTGCTTGATCTTGTACTTGCGTTTGCCGTTGTTGACCTCCCACTTGGCTTTGCATTCCCCTTAGGCATATACAGCCTACGTCTAGCTGGTCCAAAAAAATCTTGTATGATACGCCACTCTTCACGTTGTTTTTGATGTCCACACTTGGTCACATACGAGAGTATGCTCCCGTTGAGCTCGATCTCAACGCCTTGAAATTACCGTCTCCAAAGGTTTCCTTGAGAGCCTCTCGATGTTGCTCATCAGTTCGTTCTTGGTAGGAGAAATGCTTCTGCTGTCTTCGTGTCCTCAACATAGGGCGCATCCACCTCGCTAGTCATCTGCCCATAGGGGATTGCCCAAAAGTTCTTCTGAAATCATACTTCGTTGCAGCTTTGTGGTGAATACTTTTTGCCCTTACGCCTGCGCTGTCAGTCAGATTTGATACTGTGAAAATATAATTTGTTGTTTGATAGGTAGTTATGAACTCTTAGTAAATGTATGGAAATGTGAAGATGTTATAGAGTGTCACAAGAAGTCAGTGTCGTTCAAAAAAATCGTAGACCCAGAGATAAACTTATTTTTTTCTTTGTGTAAATTTTTTTATCTTTGTGGTAACTGCTCATTGAAGAGAGCTCTTTTATTTAATTGCGATATAAATGGCCAATATCTTTTTAGATTTCACCGATAGAAAGCTGGAGAATGAGTACATGAAGTATTCCAGCCAATTGAAACAGAATATCAACTTCCAAACATTTGTCCGCTCCTTCTGCCCTGAAGAAATGGAGATACCTTACATCTTGTATAGCCCAGCTTTAGAAAAAAACTCAATTCATCGGTCAATAATAAGACCTGGACCGTCAATAATTTGGTGCTCATTCCCCAAAGACTGTCCACGGCGAATTCGATCTTACCCGAAAAAGCTAAGCGTGATGATGCAAGGAAAAATACTTTTGCCAACAACACAGGTATCAAAATTTCAAATTTATCATTGAATCTATACAGCTTATAGACAGTCAATGCATACCCAATTCTGAGATGGGTTGTGAAATAAGAGGTTGGGCTAAAAAAATGCTTTTTCAGAATGCCTCTTTTTCCGAGGGTAGCGACTTCAATGGTCGTGACTTCAGCGACAATGTCATAGGTATGGAAGTGATAGAGTCCCTTGAGTGGTATCTCCCATTACCAATAAGGATACTGCAGTAGCTGCGTTGGACAAATGGGAGAATTACTTAAAATTTCGAGCCTACTACGTCAATAGTGCATCGTCATTGAGTTTTTCATATCGACAAATGTGAAACGATCAATGCCAGAATGATTCGTAGGGGAAACTACGAGCAGGATATTGAAAGCGCCCTTTCCTTGATGGGCACAAAGAGTTTGGCAAGAAGGTAAAGAAAGATGACTTCATCTACCTTTGTAAGGAGGTAGATGGTGATGAGGCATGTACGATCCTGAAGTTATCAATCTTTGAGTATAAGAAGAATATCAATCCTGATGCAGACAAAAGTCTACGCCGATTGCTCCGTAACCAACTCCTTTTAAGCAATAGTGTAAAGGGTGAACAGCCCTCAGACTCCAAGGAGAACAAAGTATTGTCACTTGGAAACGGCAACGATATTTTTTTATCAAGTGTATAGAAACGGAGATAGAGCCCGACTATCAAGCGATCGAAAAAGAGTATTTGCAAAAGTTGCAAGAGGGGAAGAAGCGTATAGAAACAGATTACAAAAAGAAAGTTGAGAACGCCGTAAAGGTGTTTCAGCAAAATAAGGAGCAAGAATTACGTAGCCAACTGGAGGAAGGCTATAGTAAGTTTGCAGAGAGGCTTGACAATACATTAGAGTTAGAAATAGAAAAGAATGGAGACCCCCAGATTGTTGCTAATTTGCAGTATGAAGCTGCTAAGATTGCAGAACGGGAGAAGGTGTCCATAGAAGAGGCACTGTTAAGGATAGACATCTCTAAGATCTACCGCGAGCGTAACGAAAAAACACAAAGAAGAGTGGCGCAAAGAACAAGAGAATCAACTCAAAGAGAGCCTTCGTGCTGCGATAAAAGAAAATCGTGAGAGTGAGGAAAATCGAAGGAAGCAGGGGAAGCAAGCCGATCTCAACAACCTACAACGTTCTATAGAAAATGAGAGAGAGAACCACAAGCAACAGCTCGCTATTGAAGAAACGAAGCTGACTGACAGAGATTTATTTGTTTGTAGACAATATACCCAGACTTAGTCAACAGCAAAATCTGTCGTGGATGTCTTGGCCTTACGACGAGATTAGTTATGATCCTAAGATGGATCAAGCAAAGATAAACCGCCAGAAGAATACGCTTCTTGCATTACGTGAAGGTCGAGTTGCAAATCCGATGATAGCCCAGTATCTGTTCACTCCGTCATCTTTACCAAACGCAAGTATCGCGATGAGTAACGATGATATTGAGTGGGAGAATAAACGGCTCAATACTTCTCAGAAAGAAGCCGTCTGTAAAAGCATTATCTTCTTCTAGCCTATTTCTCGTACAAGGCCCTCCGGGAACAGGAAAGACAACAGTTATAGCCGAAATTACAGCACAATGCGTCAAGCGAAAGATGCGCGTGATGATAGCCTCAGAGACGCATAAGGCTATAGATAATGCCTTTGAAGATATCGAAAGCTTGAACCCTGCCACAAGCGCGTATGCTCCGTATCCTTTCAGGTCTGCAGGGTAATGATAATAGATGGCAAGAAGATCGATTGACGGAGAATTTCTATACCTCAATCATAAAGAATCTAGAGCGGCAAACGGATGAATACAACTACTTTGATCTGACACGAGATGACTTTGATAAAACTCTCATACAACTGCAGAATCAGAGCTTAAAGCTTACAACAATCAAAAAAATCATATCAACGGCATCCGCCAAGAGATTGACGCTTTAAATAGGAAGTCTAATGAGCTCTGTAGCAGAACAAAACAGGCTGAGAAAAAAAGATGAAGATTGGAAAGATATTCAGAGCGAACTCCACTCACAAATTAATCACATCGAGCAGCTATGTTTGACCATTTCTGAGGGAGAAGATTCTTTTGGCGCTGATAGACTTCAAAAAGAGAAGTCGAAAGCCTACAAGCTGAGGAAAAAAATATACTGTTTTTCCAAGTCGTAAGTCTTGAGGTACTTATGGATATAGACACGGAAGTTCTCCGTCAAGAAATCATTGATTTAGAACGCCCAGACAAGCGATCAACCTTGGCTATTGAGCGTGAACAAATCAAGGGAAAGATGAGAGAGTGTCGTGATGACCTTGAGGATGTGAAAATGGACAAACAAGAAGAATACGAATTACTCAGGCGACGACTATTGGAGATCAAAAGAACAAGAAAGGATTTTTAGAGAAGAACTCATCCGCAACCCAAGCTATTGGAGCTAACCTTAAACGTCTCAACATTCCTAACATGCTTGGTGACGCAGGAGAACTGCGTAAGTTGCCACCGCTCCTAAATAGCTTCCCAGAAGGATGTAAATCGTCTCAAGGAAGACGCCCTTACCTCTTTACGACAACGCTTGAAAGAAGAAGAGAACGCCCATCTTGCGAATCAAGAAGTAGTAGCAGCCCTGCAGAGTCAGCTTGAAAAATAATCAAAGATGCATTGACAAGTTCTACAAAGACGAAGTCCTTACCACCTTCAATAAAAACGAGAGAGAGATGAGTAAAAGCTTTTGCAGAATTCTTCGGAAAATTCAAGGTTACTGCAGAATATCCCAAAAGGCGACTACGATGCAGCTCTTAAAATTGTCGAAAAACGAATGGAAGAAGCGTTGCCTGGAGTTTGACAACAATAAGGGATTGTTCCAAGCACGCAATAGTACATTGCAAAGTATAAAGCAGTACATCCAAAGTGGTGCCATAGAGCGTGACAAGCCGGAAATGCAACTGAACTCATAAATCACATCAATATCTTCGGGATCACCAGTACAGCCAAGTACGACGAAATCCCTAGGGATTTTGATGTTGTCATCATTGATGAAGTCTCGAAATCTTCTTTTTTTGGATTTGTTGCGCCCTATAATCCGCGGCAAGAAAGTCATCCTCGTGGGCGATCATATGCAGCTCCCCTATGTATGAGTTGAAAGCATCTTCAGGAGAAGGACTTGGAAGCCTTTGGATGATGACCAAATTTCTCTAGCTAAGAACAAAGAGTACGCTAAACTTGTGGAGACCTGTTACTTCAAAGAGCTTTTTGAGAAAGTTCCTGTATCAAATAAAGTAATGCTCGATAAGCAATATCGTTTTCACAGTCAGATCATGAAGCTTAACCCATTTTATCATGAAAAAAACTTGTGCTCGGTGATCCCAACCTTGATACTCACAAGCAGCATGGTATGGAGATAACCATCAATGGTAAGAAAAATAATCTCACCCGACACCCATATTTGCTTTGTGGATTGTGGTATTTCCCATGAGTCGAAGTCAGAAAAATACTAATTCACTTCTCAATGAGGGCGAGGCCGATGTTGTTGTAGAGCTGTTGCACCAGATTGGGCTGCAAACTGGCAAAAAGAATGATCTCAAGCGTGAGAGTTATATGTACCTATGGCATGCAAGCTGCCATTATCAAGCGCAAAATCAAAAAAATGATAAAAAGCCTCTTGGACTTAAGAAAACGCGATGTAGAGAGACTTATAGTATCTACTGTAGACGATTTTCAAGGCGATGAGCGGGATATTATTATATTAAGTATGGTGCGTAATCCAACAAATTGGCGCAATCTGCGCACACGCTACAATCTGGACTTCATCCAGGAATATCAGCGTATCAATGTCGCCATTACTCGTCCAAGAAAACTACTTATCATTGTGGGTGCAAAAGATTTCCTTGCAGAGAAAGCCCTCGTAAGTCTTCCTAGTGAAAGTGGAAAAAAATGCAGCAAGATGTGCATATCTTTGAAAAAAATCATCAATACCGTCAATCGCGAAGGGCGTGTTGTGTTTATGGACGATTTAGTAAACACAAGAGAATATCAACAAATGAATAGCAATAAAACGAATAAAGTTTTTCGTAGAAGAAGATGAAAGTTGTAAGGCTTAAAATCAAGATGCCGTTTCCGATAATAGACCTAGGATGCGTCATTTATAAACATAGTAAAGTTAAGAAGATCTCTTGCCTGGTTATATGCTGTTGGTATACATCAGTAATGGCTACTGCACAGGGCATCATACGATGGGGGAATGTCTTAGCGAAGCGGGCATTGACTCGCAGATGATGGACATTTTCAGTAAAGAACTGTTTGATTTGATAAATACTCATCATATGGTTGTCTGTTCTGAAGAAATAGAGTTAAGGTCTGAGTTGTTGCAGAAGATGCCCACCTTACCAATGAAAAGTTTGATACTGACGAATGAAGGGCACAAACTTTTCCGGGATCAATATATTTATGATGGAGAGATTGATACCAAAAAGACAACAACTATACTATTGCCCTGTAGAGCGGATGTTCAAAAACAGAAAGCTAAAGCTTATTAAGAACAGTTCATTCCCGGTTAATGCTTTCGATAAGCAGAAAAGTCATCCTAATAAGGATAATGTAGAGGACTTCCTCAACAGCATCAAGGAAACCTTCCTGAAGCTGGAAAAGCAAGAACTCGTGATTGAGGTTGAGGACATTGTAAACAAAGAAATTGCCTATAAAGCGAAAGAAATTACAATAGATATCACTCCTGATGGCGCCGATTTTGTCTGTGAAGACGGTCGGTACTTGGAGTTTCTCACCGAAAACTTCAAACCTGAGTGGTTGAACAACATCTTGATAGCCCAATATGGTGACTGTGCTATCAGCCAAGTCCCTGTAGTACCACTAAACAACATTGGTACTTTCAATCGTCTGATCAAGATGAATGAGATAGAGGAAATAAATCATGAGGGGCTCTGTATTTATTCGGAGAGAATAAGCTTGCGGTAAAGATCACACACTCTAAAAGTCTACTGTTTCCCGAAAGAGGTATTGAAGTATGCCGTAGCATAGCTCCTACATGCGATATCATCACTGTTAATGACAGTGGTAATATGTTTTCCTACGAACCTATCTTTCTCGAAATTAAACCCTAATGGCATAAAGGGCATAACTTTCCACATGCCCTTTATTGTAGAGAGATGTCTCCAAGAAAAAAACAAAGAGAATAATCCTCTCGAAGTTTAAAGAAGCTATACATGCGTTGATGCACCAACAAGACACGATAGAGGAGGTTGTCTGGCTCTACAATCAAATAGGAGATAAGTCTACCATCGACTCCTTTGTAAATGCTCAACTACAACGCTGCAAAAACGCTTGAAGAAAAGTCGGACGTTCTTCTCTGGGTAAATAGTAAGATGCAAGGCGTTAAGAACTGGGGAGATATATTTGCTCCAATGGCTGATGATTTTATAGATCAAGCGATCTGTAATGTCACGTTAGAAAATATGATGAGTAAGATGGATATTGTTCGCGAGGTCGCAAAGACGCATAACGTAAGTCCTAGTACACTGATTGATCGTATGATAAAGAATATGCCAGCGGATGTATCAGTAGAGGCACTGTATAATAAGCTACTAGAGATGGAAGTTCCAAACGACAAAAATTCTGTTCTACGCCAACATCATTCCAACATATCTTAATAAAAATTATCGAGAATAGAACTGCAGATATTACAGATAGTCATAAAATAGTTAGTACCTTTCTGCGCATGGGTAACCATCTTGCAGATCTGAGAAAAATACATTGGTATAGAAGATGATCCAACAAACTTTCAGCCTAAGGAAATTGGAAATGTCGGGGTGTTCAAGGGCTTAGCTGGTAATTTTATACGCGAGGTTAAAGATATAGAGAAAAAGTATAGTTCTTATGCCAAGAAGGAATTTGGTCAACTACTTCAATTCTATAATGTCGTTGTTGAAATCAATGGACGCATTGGAGAAAAAAATCTGTCATCGGCTTTTACCAAGGACGATTTTTATTATTCTTGCAGATACCAACCCTTCCAAATGTCTTTCCAATCTGGTGACAAGAATGGAGATTGAACTAAGAAAAGTTACTAAACGTGCCTTCTGACACGATGATAAAAAGTAAAGAAGTTACTTGATGAAGCAAAAAGAAAGAGCACTGATTAGCGAGACTGATTTCGGCAGACTAAATGTAATGCGTGAAAAACGTAACGATCTCCTGCACAATGACAAGTTTAATGCGAATAGTGGTGAATTATACACTTGGATAGACTCTGTCTTCAATATCGCCAAAGCGAACAATCAAGAGGATCTCAGGGGAAATCTGGCATCAAAAGTTGAAACACAAGCAGATGTTCAACAGTTATCTTTGCTATTACCACATAAATACACCTATCTCACTAGAATGATTCAAACTGATCAAAAAGCGTGCTGTAGAGTGTCTTGTAGAGTGTGAAATTGCCATTTTATCATACCTAACATCGGAAGAGGTGACACACCAAAAATATGGCTGAAACGTTGAGTCTTTTGAGAACAAGAAGCGCTCTACCGACAGACGAATGTAACGCCTTTGTCGAATTGAACCGAAATTATAAAGACTTAAAGATAAGTAGGGGGACTATCAATATTGATAAGAACAACTTAGAGAGGTGGCGCAAAAGTTATTTTTTTGATTTCAAACCTAAAAAAACAATGATATGAGTCATATAGTAAGTTGTTGATTTTCAGCATATCTTTATTGAATGTACCGAAGTTTGTGAGAGCATAGTAGCTCGTATAGCTGAACTTCAGAAGCTCCTTGTAGAATTTGAACAGGCGGCAAAAGGGGCAATCGATGAGCAAGACCAATCATTAGTACGCTCGTTCGAGAGAGAGGTCATGGAATGGCTGTGTCAGGTGCATTCTATTAGGGAAGCTATACAGATCCACTCTGACCAAGGGCGATGGATAGGGGACAGCGATAGTACTATCTTTCGCAATCGATATCAGCAGATAGATCTTGCTTATGCCCTTCGTCGCGAAGTGAATCGTAGAGTTGCTACAAGTATACCAGCCATCAGAGCCCTCATAACTCAGATGTATGATGCACGTATTAAGAGGTTGATGACTATGAATAAGAAGGAGGGTCAACACTCCAGAGCACAGCAGACAGAGAATGTTGAGTTATCTTGTGAGCAAAGCAGAGCTCCTCAGTCTATGATTGGCAGACTTCTAGCCTCTATCGATGACGCTACGCAAAGGGAGTTTACTTATATGGCATATGTGCTCAATCCTCATATTGAGAAAGCTGAGCTTCTCCAAGCGGGTAAGCGTATGTATGACACTGTTATGGAGAATGAGCGTCAGAAACTCTTGGATGAAGAACTAAGGAAACAAAAAGTTGGCAATGGAAAGTATTAAAATGCCTCAGGAAGATATTGACAAGGCACTTGCAATCCAGGGAACAACTGCTCAGAAGATAGAGCAGCTCTATGGGCAGACCTCTGGAAGCGATAGTGAAGGAGAAGATGCGCAAGGAGTCGCTCAAGATTATTCTCAAAGCGATAAAATCATCAAGGGTTTGTTGTCCCCTCAATGATATTGTGCGTCAAGGGGAACAAGTTGTAGTAGCGAGCTCACAAAAATTGGAGGTCAGGTAGCCAAGTTTACCATCAATTTGGACGGCAAATTTATATATGATTTTCAAGGTTATGAAGGTCAAGCATGCCAAAACGATATTGAGCCATTTCTTAAAGATCTCGAAGAAATTTATGGTGCACATCTTATAAATAGGCAAGAGATTTGGAAGAATCCAGACAAGATTCAAAAATAAGAAGATGCAAGTTGCCAATACGAAGAAGGATAAAATGTAATATAATATGGCTATACAAACAGCACTCAGTAAGATAGAACGTGAGATTGGTGTTAAGCGGTGTCTTATCATCAACGGCAATGTGGACGATGTGTTTCTTGATCAAAATAATCGGTTGTGCACGCTTAAAGAATACCTCCAGAGGCATCTTTCCTCTCGCAACTATAATGCCATTTCATGGGATATCACTAATGATATTGAAGGCGATCTCATCAACGCTTACAATCAGGAGCCGCTTCCTTGAAGGAGAATTCTACGAGTTAGACCTTGATGACGAGGAACAGGACCTTATTTCTTGTAACAGCCAGATAGACCTGTCTAAAAATTAAGAACATGAGAGACATGTTTCAGGTCGTTCAAACTAATATGAAAGGTAGGTCTTCTCGTAAATATGCTTTCATCTTAGAGTGGAGTGATTTCTCCTTCAGTAGCTCTCCTCTCGCTGATGAAGAAGAACGTATTTGTCTTACAATACTGAGCAAATCGATTGCGGACTTGAATTCTGCAAACATCACAAATAACGATAACATAATTATCATCATCACACGGAACTTATCCTTATTTCCTGTTTCATTCTACCAACGAAACCCTAACGTCAGTTGCATCACTATGACGGTGCCTGATAGGGAGGAGCGACAACGCCTTTACGACAAAGAGCAACATCGCTTTATGGTCGCTCCAGAGCGCGATCGGGCAAGGCTAAAAGCTCGCATAGATATGCTGGAAGGATTCACCAACAAGGAAATCCTTCAAATGGTCAAGATGGCAGAGAATCAACGAAATATGTCCTTTGATAAATTGTTCTTCCTTTTTAAATATGGAGAAAAAGAGAATCCTTGGGAGAAGTTGGACTACGATGCTGTAGGGCAAATCAAAGAGCGTCTCAGACTAAGGGTTATTGGTCAAGACGAAGCCATAGAAAAGATCGAGAAAGTCGTGATTAAAGCCTATATGGGGCTCTCGGGGATGCATAAATCGTCTAGTCGAAATGCCCCTAAGGGAGTACTCTTTTTCGTTGGTCCAACAGGTGTTGGCAAAACTGAACTGTCGAAAGCCCTGGCCGAGTTTTTTTGTTTGGCGATGAACAAGCCTGCATACGCTCTGATATGTCGGAGTATGCACAAGAGAACAGCGACCAAAAACTGATTGGAGCTCCTCCTGGCTTTGTTGGATTTGAGGAGGGGGCAACTCACAAATGCTATCAAAGAGAAACCTTTTAGCATTATTCTCTTCGATGAAATCGAAAAAGGCTGCTAAGCCTAACCCTAGAATTCTTGACATCTTCCTCCAGATTTTAGAAGACGGACGCCTGACGGATAGCAAAAGGAGAGACGGTCTATTTCAGCGAGTCAGTTATCATCTTCACGTCTAATCTAGGTGCTTCAACTGTCCAAACCAACTGGCACAAAAAGAGGAAATAGCACAAAGATTTACTGCCGAAGTGAAACGATATTTCAATAGTGAGATTGGTCGCCCCGAGCTCCTTGGCCGCATTGGGATGAACAACATTGTGCCATTCAACTTCATCAACGACTTAGCCTTTTAGCAAAAAGATTGCACGCTCTAAGTTGCAGCCTATAAAGAATAATATAAAGGAAAAGTTCCATCTTGAACTATCCTTTGAGGATGAAGAAGGCTTTGTTGATTTTATTCTCAAAGGAGCCGACAGCAACAAGGGGGACGTGATATCCTGAATGCACTTAACGATCGTTTGCTTGATGATTTAGCGATGTTCTTATTTAAAAACAAAGAAGATCTTGCTGACCTACGTGGCTCAACTATCAAGGTTAGTCTGGCAAACGGACATACTAGATTCAACTGGGGCAATGACTAAGTTCAACATTTCAGAGATAAATCTATGCACAGAGTCAGAGGGGCCTGGGCGCCGATTGGTTATATGGTTTCAAGGTTGCGACCTCTCCTGTCTCGGATGTAGCAATCCTAAGATGCGTCCACTCATACCTGCTCATATTCTTTCAATTGAAGAGTTGTCCCAGATAATTTTTCAATCGAAAGAGAAATATGATATTGAAGGCGTGACCTATATAGGAGGTGAGCCAACGTTACAAATATTTCTACCCTTGCTATCAAACGTCATACAGACCATGGGCTTAGGTCTCATTGCTTTTTACAGGTAAACGGTATGAAGACGTAGCTGACATATTACAAGGATGCGACCTTGTCATTGACGGACCATATATAGAAAGTCAGCATTCGTCACTGCGTCGCATCATAGGTTCCGACAATCAAAGGCTCCTGCACCTTACTGACCGCTACAAGAACTTGGAGTCATGGTTCTTTTCAAAAAGAAATCACAGGCGACATTAATGTTTGTGGAACCTCAATAATCTATAATGGCAACTATCTATCAGCTATCGAGTAAAAGTTGATAGGATTCCCTATTATGAAAGGTAAAAAAACTATAACATTAAAAGTGCCTGCATATTAGTGTTGTCTCCATTGAATATGCTCTCTAGCGAGCATATGGGCATATGCAGTACGATAAGTGTACTTGCTCTTATTTCGTTTAATTTCGCGACTAACAGTACTTACGGAAACTTGAATCGTACGAGCTATTTCTCGTAGGCTTGCTCCGCACTTGAGTAATTGAGCAATTGTGTATCTTTGCTCTTGATTCAGTTGCTTGTATCCTTTCATATATATTCAAATATAAGTAGGCTGAGTCTTTTAGCCAGAAGTAGTAGTCTGCCTCTGGCTTATTTTTTTCAGTGTTGCACTTAAGGGTGGAATGTGCAGCCTGATCTTAAGTCGTGCTTGGCTTGAGCAACTGCTGAAATCTGTGTATATTTGTGGGTATATGAAAAAGGTATTGATAGTATGTGCTTGTTGGCTATTGGCTTTTGCCGCTTGCGGCTCAGAAGCATAAGCGTACCAAAGCGAGCCTCAAGCCCCTAAAATAGTTGCTCCTTCAGTGCCGCTCGATAGCCTTGAGCGATACTATGAAGTGTATAACTTTGATATGGTGCGTAGAGCTTTGCCTTCGTTTGAACGTGGTGCAGAGCCTATGCGCAGAAAGGCAGAATTATACACCGAGTGTATGGAGCGTGCAGAGCGTATGCTTGAGCATACTGACCTTATTCCACTTATTGGAAAGTATAAAACTGATTGGCTAACATTGCCTTCCCTCCTTAAAAACACAATCACCCAATCTTGCTCGTAATATGCAAATTGAGATTGACGAGGCAGGTACGATTTTATATACTTTTTGATGTTAAACTAGGTCAGTTGCATTTTGCCCTCCACAGAAATCAGGCTCAAAAAAATGCTTGTTCGTACGGATTATCCTTCAGGAGAGAAGGCTGTAGAGACCGAAGTTAGCAAGCTAATCAGTACTCCCGAAGGGGACGAGAATTTTCCCTGTTTTGCTCTCTGATGGCATTAGGCTTATCTTTTGCCCGACGAAGTGATGAGGGTTTGGGAGGCTATGATCTCTATTTGAGCCGTTATAGCATAGATAAGAATGAATTTTTGGAGCCTTCTCTGATGGGTTTGCCTTTTTAATTCCCCTGCGAATGATTTCTTCCTCGCTTATGATGAGGAGCAGAATAAGACCTTTCTACTTAGTGATAGGGGGTTGTACAAAAGCCGGGTGAGGTGATACTCTATGTCTTTGAGGGACTGCCTCAGGTGCTTAGTGAGAAAGCCTCTGCAGAGGGTGAGCAATCCAATAATCTAGATAAAGACGAACTAATTAGGCGAGCATTACTCCGTGAACCTGCTCAGCCTAAAACTAATGATGATAACTAAACAATAAAAATGGAAAAAGCGCATAATACCACCAAGCGAACTAATTATAAATGGAGATGGCTCAATCTTTCATTTGCATCTTAAACCCGAGCAACTTGCGGATAAAGTCTTCCTCGTTGGAGACCCTGCTCGTGTAGATGTGGTTGCTAGTCGATTTGAGAGCATCGAATGTAATGTAAGTAGCCGTGAGTTCCACTCGATTACAGGTTCTTATAAAGGTAAGCGTATTACGGTGGTGAGCCATGGTATTGGTACAGATAACATTGATATTGTACTGAATGAACTAGATGCCTTGGCTAACATTGATTTTGAGACACGCCAAGCAAAAGATGAGTTTAGACAACTAACTTTAGTCCGTGTCGGTACGTCTGGCGGTTTGCAGGATGTAAGTGCAATAGGCTCGTATGTCGCTGCAGAGCATAGTATCGGTTTTGATGGTGTGATTTATTTCTACAAAGGAACGGAGCGAATTCGTAATAGAGCATTTGAGCAAGAGCTAATCAAGCAGTTGGATTGGAAGATTGATGGCTTAAAGCCTTATGTAGTACCTGCGAATGCAAGCCTAGTGAGTCAGATTTGTGACGGAACCGACATTGTGCTAGGTAATACCATTGCGGCTAACGGCTTCTACGGTCCTCAAGGTCGTGAACTCCGTTTACCTCTCATGGACTCTTCGCTAAATCAGAAAATACAGAACTTCCAATGGGAGGGCAAGCAAATCACAAACTTTGAGATGGAAAGTTCGTCTCTAGCAGGACTGTCTGCTTTGATGGGGCATCGTGCGCTAACGATTTGTTGCATCATCGCAGGGCGCAAGGCCAAGAATATGAACACAGACTATAAGTCAAGCCTAGAAAATTTGATTGACCTTGTGCTTGATAGAATTTAATAAACAAAAGTCATGATGACACTCGAAGAAGAACTACAACATCACCCAGAGAATGACCCCGCTTATATGGGGCTTAAGGTTAATCAAGGGGTGGATAAGCAGCCAATGATGAACCCTCATTTCCGTAGGGTTAAGCGTCGTCAGCTGTCTATTGATGAGTATGTAGAAGGAATCCTTGCGGGTAATATAACTATATTGAGTCAGGCGGTAACGCTTGTGGAGAGCAATTTGCCTGAACATCAGGATATAGCACAGCAAATTATTGAGCGTTGTTTACCCTATACGGGTAAGAGCATGCGCATCGGTATTACAGGTGTTCCCGGTGCTGGTAAGAGTACTTCGATAGATACCTTTTGGTATGTATCTCTGTAAGCAAGGACGCAAACTAGCGGTGCTAGCCATTGACCCAAGTAGTGAGAGGTCGGGCGGTAGTATTCTAGGGGATAAGACGCGTATGGAGCAATTGAGCCGAGAGCCTAATGCTTTCATCTCGCCCCTAGTCCTTCGGCAGGTTCACTCGGAGGTGTCGCTCGTAAGACTAGAGAGACGATTATGCTCTGTGAGGCTGCTGGGTTCGATATGATTTTTTTGTGGAAACGGTCGGCGTTGGTCAGAGTGAAACGGCTGTTCATTCTATGGTAGACTTCTTCCTACTTATTCAACTCAGTGGTACGGGCGATGAATTGCAAGGTATTAAGCGTGGTATTATGGAGATGGCAGATGCTATTGTTATTAACAAAGCAGATGGCGATAACATTCCTAAGGCGAATTTGGCTGCATCTCATTTCCGTAATGCATTGCATCTATTCCCACCAACAGAGTCAGGTTGGAAGCCACCAGTACTTACGTATTCAGGTTTTTTTATGGCACTGGAATTAAGGAAATTTGGGATATGGTCGATGAATACAGACATTATGCCCAAGACTCAGGATATTTCTACGAAAAGCGACAGAAACAAGCGAAGTGGTGGATGTATGAGAGTATCAATGAGGCTCTGCATCGTTCATTCTACGGCAATAGCGCAGTGAAGATGCTTAAGCCTCAAGTAGAAGATGATATCTTGGCTGATAGATTATCTAGTTTTATTGGCGCACAGAACCTCTTAGATACTTATTTTGCTTCTGCTTAAGGAACAGTCTAAATAGGGCACCACTATTCTATGATTAAGTTTGTGGTGCGCAGTATCCTTTCTTAGCTTTCTTGAGCCTGCACATGCAGGCTCAAGAGATTTCTATGTAGATTATGTCAATCCACTAGTAGGGACACTTAGCGACTTCGAACTAAGTAGCGGTAATACTTATCCCGTTATCAGTCGTCCTTGGGGTATGAATAGTTGGACCCTCAAACAGGTAAAATGGGAGATGGATGGCAGTATACTTATAGCGCCAAGAAAAATACGAGGCTTTAAGCAGACTCATCAACCCTCTCCGTGGATAAATGATTATGGGCAGTTCTCTGTAATGCCTATGGTGGGGGATAGTGTTATCTTTGATGAAGACAAACGTGCGAGTTGGTTTAGTCATAAGGCAGAGCAGGCAAAGCCTTATTCTTATAGCGTTTATCTTGCTGACTATGATACTGAAGTAGAGTTTGCTCCTAGTGAGCGTGCCGCAGCCTTCTCGGTCAAATATGGTGAGCAGTCTACGATGCAGACGAGGTGGCTTCTTGTAGATGCCTTTGATGGTGGTTCGTCTTTAAGGCAACTTGATGCCTTCACTTTGGTAGGGATTAGCCGTAAGAATAGTGGCGGTGTACCGAGTAATTTTTGCTAATTACTTTGTAGTGCGTTTCACTCATCCTATTGCTGAACTTAAAACACAAACGACGCAAGATAAGCAGGGCTTGAACCATAGTATGGTGGCTGTTCGCTTGAATACGGAAGAGCGAACTCAAACATTTTATGTTGCCTCGTCTTTTTGTTAGTGAAGAGCAGGCCTTAATCAACCTTAAAGAGGTGTTGGGGCAATCGGTGAAGACTGTTGCTGAGATTGGTCGTGCCGAATGGAATAAATTGCTTGGTCGTATCGCCGTCAAAGGTGAAGAACAGAGAAAGCCGTACATTCTATAGTAATCTATATCGCTGCTTGCTTTTTCCCTAGACGCTTCTATGAATTAAATCAGCGCGGGGATACTATTTATTATAGTCCTTATAGTGGCAAGGTTGAGCGAGGGTATATGTACACTGACACTGGCGTTTGGGATACATTCCGTGCGCTCTTCCCTCTGATTAACTTAGTCTATCCTGAGGAAGGTGCTAAGATGCAGGAGGGTATGCTTTCGGCTTATCGGGAGAGTGGTTTCTTCCCCTGAATGGGCTAGTCCGGGTCATCGTGATTGTATGGTTGGGAATAACTCAGCAAGTGTTGTTGCAGATGCTTTTCTTAAAGGGCTTGGTTGTGTAGATACTACCGAACTAATAAAGGGCTTGCTTAAGAGTACAGAAAATCGTCATCCTCAGGTTACGAGTACGGGTAGATGGGGGACATGAGTATTACAATAAGTTGGGCTATATCCCTTGTGATGTAGACATCAATGAAAGTGCCGCACGAACGCTAGAATATGCTTATGATGACTGGTGCATTATGCAGGTGCTCAAGCGAGCCAAAGCAGACTCTGCTCAAATTCAATTATTCAAAGAACGCAGTTTGAATTACCGCAATCTCTACGATAAATCTAGTGGATGGATGAGAGGGCGCACTAAGCAAGGAGATTGGGAAAAAGCCCTCTCTCCTTATAAATGGGGCGGAGTCTTTACCGAAGGTAATGCTATTCATTACACTTGGAGTGTTTTCCACGATGTTCAGGGACTTATTGATTTGATGGGAGGAGATAAAGCATTTATCAATAAGTTGGACACGGTCTTTACGATGCCTCCTCTTTTTGATAATAGTTACTACGGCTTTACTATTCATGAGATTAGGGAAATGCAAATCATGAATATGGGTAATTATGCGCACGGCAATCAACCTATTCAGCACATGATATACCTGTATAATTATGCTGGTGCTCCCTATAGAGCGCAAAAAGCGCATTCGGGAGGTTATGGATAGATTTTATTCAGATGCTCCCTGATGGCTATTGTGGTGATGAGGATAATGGTCAAACTTCAGCGTGGTATGTGTTTTCGGCCTTAGGCTTTTATCCGGTAACGCCTGCGCATCAAGAGTATGTAATCGGTGTGCCTTATTTTAAGGAAATTACCTTAAATCTTCCTTCGGGGAAGACTGTTATTAAGACCATAGACGTAGCACAGACTTACATCAAGCGGGTGGAGCGTAACGGTAAACCTTACAAATTGAATTATATTAGGTATCAAGATTTGCTTGCTGGTGGATTATATACCTTCCACCTAAGTGCAAAACCTTCTTCTTGGGGTTCGTCTGTGGACAGCCGTCCCTATTCGATGAGTCGTGAGCAGAGATAATAAAGAAAGAGTATAATAGATGATTGTTTGCATAGCGGAGAAACCAAGTGTTGCTCGTGATATAGCACGGATATTAGGAGCTAATAGGCGTGTAGGAAGAGGTACAGGTTACATGGAGGGCAATGGCTACCAAGTAACATGGACCTTTGGACATCTGTGTACGCTGAAAGAACCTCATGATTATCGCCCCGAATGGAAGAGTTGGATGGTGCAAGACCTACCGATTATTCCTGATAGATTTGGTATTAAACCAATCGAGATTGATAATTACAAGGAGCAATTAGAGGTTATTCGTTCGCTTATGACCACTGCGACGATGGTTGTTAACTGTGGTGATGCTGGGCAAGAGGGAGAGTTGATACAGCGTTGGGTCTTGCAGTACTGTGGGTGCAAAGTGCCTATACAGCGTCTGTGGATTTCGTCCCTTACTGATGAAGCTTTATAAAAGAGGGCTTTGCCAAGTTGCGCAATAGTGATGATTTCAAGACCCTGTATGAGGCAGGGCTTGCCCGTGCTATTGGGGACTGGCTATTGGGTATCAATGCAACTAGACTTTATACGTCGCGTTTCGCTCAAGGGCGAGGTAATATCTTGTCTATTGGTCGTGTGCAAACGCCTACATTGGCTCTTATCGTACAAAGGCAACAAGAGATTGCAGGCTCTGTCCCTGAGAAGTACTGGGAACTTAAAACTCTTTATCGAGGAGTAACCTTTAGTGCAGAGAAAGGTAGATACGATAGAGTGGAGGAGGCCGAGAAAGCACTGCAATCTATTATCGGTAGTGACTTTGAAATCAAGGATGTAAAGAAAAAAAGAAGGCAAAAGATTTACCTCCAAGACTTTTTTTGACCCTAACGAGCCTGCAGGTTACTTGTAATAAGAAGTTCGCTATGTCTGCCGAAGAAACCTTGGCAACGATACAGACACTTTACGAACGTAAACTGACGACTTATCCTCGTGTAGATACAACCTATCTGAGTGATGATATCTATCCTAAGGTAGACAATATCCTCAAGGGCTTAGTTAGTTACAGAGATATAACGTCTCCTCTTCTTACGGGAGGAAAACTGCGTAAGAGCAAGAAGGTCTTTGATAATAGTAAGGTAACAGACCACCATGCTATTATCCCGACAGGACAGCCTGTGCATGGCTTGTCTGATAAGGAGCAGAAGGTTTTTTTGATTTGATTGCTAGGCATTTTTATAGCAGCCTTTTTATCCCGATTGCATTTTCAGTACTACGACGGTACTGGGGCAAGCTGATAAGGTTAAGTTTAAAGCTGTGGGTAAGGGAAATTCTTAGCCCCGGCTGGCGAACGATATTCTCGCAAGCAGGTAGCGAACCTGAGGAGGATAAGCCAGCTGAAGATAAGGAAGAAGGGCAGAGCCTTCCTACTTTTGAAGTTGGAGAAACGGGACCGCACGAACCACTGCTTAAGGAAAAGCAAACACAGCCACCGAAAGTCTCTATACCGAAGCGACTTTGCTCCGTGCTATGGAAACTGCCGGTAAGTTAGTGGAGAATGAGGAACTTCGAGATGCGATGAAAGAGAATGGTATCGGACGACCTTCTACAAGAGCTAATATAATAGAGACTCTTTTTCAAACGCAAGTATATTGTTAAGGAAAAAGCGTTCTTCTATCAAGGCTACTGAGATAGGAGTGCAACTTATTGAGACGATACAGTCCGATATCCTTAAGAGTGCAGAACTTACGGGGGCAATGGGAATACAAACTTCGTCAGATTGAGCATGGTGCGATAGGGGCATCATCCTTCCTAGCAGAATTGAAAGAGATGGTACATGCCGTTGTGTGGGATATCTTACGTCCTAAGCCCATGCCTCCTACAGCACCTACAGTGGTAGCGGCAAATCCGAATGTTCCTATCTGCCCTAAGTGTGGTCGAGGCTTTATTATTCGAGGGAGAACATGCTATGGTTGTAGTGCTTATCGAGAAGGTTGCGATTACCGAATTAGTTTTGAAGACTACGCTAAGCAATACCAAGCACATTATTGATGATTGAGACCTGATGAATTATAGAAAAAAGGCTGTTGCAAATCATTGCAACAGCCTTTTTGTTTGTGTAAATGTTTGATGAAGATTAGAGCTCGAGGTTCCTCCGAACTGCTCTTCCCATGGAAGACCTTGCTCATAAGTTCTGCCATGAATGGATCTGGGTCGAACTCTTCTACGTTGTAAACACCAGCCTTCTTCCATAGACCCTTCATGAACATGATAGCACCGATTGTAGCAGGTACACCAGTTGTGTAGCTTACACCTTGAGCTCCTGTTTCTTGGTATGCTGCTTGGTGGCTACAGTTATTCCATACATAGTAAGTCTGCTCCTTACCATCCTTAAGACCACGGATACGGCAACCGATAGACGTTTCGCCTGTATAGTTTTCTCCAAGTTCACCGGGGTTAGGTAGGATTGCCTTAAGGAATTGGATTGGAACAATCTCTACACCATTATACATAATAGGGTCGATACGTGTAATACCGATATTCTGCATTACTCGTAGGTGTGTTAAGTACTCTTGACCGAAAGTCATCCAGAAGCGCGCACGCTTGATTGTAGGGAAGTTCTTAACAAGCGATTCTAGTTCTTCGTGGTAAAGAAGGTAGCTCTCACGTACCCCAATGCTAGGGTAGGTAAGAGGTAGGTGGATTTCCTGAGGTTCTGTTTCTACCCACTGACCATTTTCCCAGTACTTACCCTTTTGAGTAATCTCACGAATATTGATTTCAGGGTTGAAGTTAGTCGCAAATGCCTTGTGGTGGTCGCCACCATTACAGTCTACGATATCAAGGTAATGGATTTCATCAAAGTGGTGCTTAGCAGCATGAGCTGTGAATACACCTGTTACTCCTGGGTCAAAGCCACAACCAAGGATTGCCGTAAGACCTGCTTCACGAAACTTCTCTTGATAAGCCCACTGCCAGCTGTACTCAAACTTAGCTTCATCTAGTGGTTCGTAGTTAGCTGTATCAAGGTAATGAACGCCTGCTTCTAGACAAGCATCCATGATATGAAGGTCTTGGTAAGGGAGAGCAACGTTGATACACAAATCAGGCTTAAACTCACGCATGAGTGCTACTAGCTCAGCTACATTATCCGCATCGACAGCAGCTGTCTGTATCTTGACGTTGGTAATCTCGCTAGCAATCTTATCACATTTGCTCTTAGTACGGCTAGCCAGCATTATATCTGTGAAGATGTCGCTATTCTGTGCGACCTTCTTGGCTACTACTGTGCCTACTCCACCGGCACCAATAATAAGCACTCTTCCCATTTTTATGTATATGAAAGGTTTATTAAGTTATAGTTTGTTGTTTAATTCAGATCATTGCTTGAGTGCCCTAGCGTAGGCGGTTACTCATGCGGATAATTAGTTCGTCTTTAATCACCCCTTGTGCGGCTAATGCCTGAAAGATAATTGAGATGAAAGGTAATGCTAGCCATGCTTTTGATGCCCAAAGAGGCGCCTACCGATTGGAAGTCAAAGCCAAGGTAAGCAATCATACCTACAAGCCCAAGAAGGACAAAGGCATTAAGTATGCTTAGCCTAATCTGAAAAGCTCTCATCTTGTAGATGAAGATGCTTGTTAGGCTAATAATTATGCTTATTGCCTCTATAATTAGGAGTGAGTACGAACTTTTGATGGTCGTATCGGATGCAATCTCCACCAAGCCATAGCTACGCAATACAAAAACTACGAATGCTCTCTTCGTTAGGAGTGAAAAGCAGTAAGTCCTGTGTCGCGAATAGTGCGATGCAGAGGATAGAGAGTATCCACCATACAGTCTGGATACGTTGCCACATAGGTTCTAATGATTAACGCTTACGACCAGCGACATTGTGATATAGAGCACCATCTTCGTATTCCTTAGCCGCAATAAGCGTTGGCTTAGGCATGCGCTCATACTTACGAGAGACTTCCATTTGTTCGCTCTCTTCCATCATTGGGTTATCATCACTTGTCAGTGTTTGGAACTCTTCAAGCTTATTGTTTAGTTCGACTTTTCAGTTCTTGCCCAATCTGATTGGCACGCTTAGCAACAACCATTACAGTTTCATAGACATTGCCTGTGTCAGCACTAAGGCTTACCATATCACGGCTAATAGTGTTGTTTGGGACGTTCTTGCGCTTTAAATCCATATTGTGTATTTATTATTCCTTAATAAGTATCTTGTTCATCTTCTCGTATAGGGCAGTTGCTTCTTTGACGTTGCGCCCTCTGGGAAGATATTGATATAATTGTAGTAGTGGTCTATCGCTCACGCACACGCTCTTGCTGTTTCTCTAGGACGCTGAGAGAAGCTTTCTTCACTCTTAGCCTTGAGAATGAGGAACATCAATTCTTCTTTGTGCTTGCTGTAAGGGTAATCCTTAATGGCATTTTTGAGCTGTTATGATACTACTCTCATAGTTGTTTCCTAGATAAAGTCCAAGGTTGTAGTACAACTTTGCTGATAATAGTTCCTTCTCGGCTAACTTGTCTTGTAGGTCAAAGAGCATACGCTCAACTTCCTTACGATAAGCTCCTTGAGGGTAATACTCAAGATAGTTCTGTAAGTCTTGTATGGCGTTAATGGTCGCACTTTTGGTCAAGACGAGGTTCAGGGCGAAGCTAGATAATTGCAGTAGCCAGCCTTGTAGCGAGCTTCTTCGATTTGCTCTCCCTTAGGGTAACTTGTATAATACGTTTTGAAGTATTGAGCCGCTTCGCTTTCTTTTTGGCATGGAAGTAGCTATCTGCAAGTAGGAAAGTGCTTTGTGGACCTTCCGTTGTGCCTGATAGGCTAGGGATGAGGTCCTCTAGGAGTGTGATAACTCGACCATAACGTTGCTCGTTATAGCTTTTCTTAGTAAAAGAATATCGTTCAGATATATCTTGAGACTTCTGAACTTGATAATACTCTCCACAAGAGCTGAGCGCAGCTGTTAAGCTGGCAAGTATGAATAGCTTTTTTTCAACATATAGAGTAGTAAGCGTTTTTGCCTTACGCACCATACTCGTCGGAGTGTGGTACTTACATAATAGGTACAAAGATAGTATATTACTAACGAATGTATGAAATGTTTATGATAAGACAGAGTAAATGAGTTTGTAATTTTTAGGTAATTATCCTTTCATATTTGACTCGTTGAAATGCCTAAACGAACGAAGAGAAAAATATTCTGTGCTTTACCTATTCTCAAAAACCACGGCGAAGTCTGTACAAACTACGGCTGAAGTTTGAAGAGACTACACGTGTAGTTTGTACAGACTACAGCTGAAGTCTCCAGAAAGTACTACGTACTTACAAATTTAAGTACGCGTACTTACTAAAGTGTTTACGCGTACTTACTGAGACGAGTACGATGTACTTATATCAGCAGTTACGCACAAACAATTATCATTACCTTTGTAGCGTCTAAAACGGAACGAATGAAAATAAAGAATATTATCATCTTAGGTTGTGTTGCTTTAGGGATATGGGGTTATCGGAATTATAAGAACGGTGGTGACCCAATAGGAACTGTAGAGCAACTAGTTCAGGGAGAAGTATCGGGCTTTTAAGAGTGGTTTCAAAGAAGGATTAAGTGCTGTTAGCAACGCTCAGAATGATGATGCTCATTGAGCACTGTTGATTATCCTGCAAGTGTTACTGATAGACTAGAATTGCCTAAGCTAAGTCGAGAGAAAGGTCAATACTTTGTTACCCATATGGTAGGGGAGTCGGTTAATTATTCTTTGGAGTATGATGCTGATAAACATCATTGCCGTTGGGTAGCCTTTTACTTTTGATGAGGATAATAGCCGAGATGTCGTTGGGCGTATGGATACATGGATGTGGGACCCTAAGTTACCGCAATCGCTTTCGACAGAAGTCTGATTTTAAGGGTTCGGGTTATAGCCGTGGTCACATGGTGGCTTCAGAAGATAGAGTAAGCAGTAAGGGAAGCCAATAAGCAGACGTTTTATTACTCTAATGTGAGCCCTCAGTTGCAAAAGCCATAATGCCGGTATTTGGAAACGCTTGGAGGAAAAAGGTGCGTGCATGGGGGCGTAACAACAATATGAGGAAGGTGCTCTATGTCGCAAAAAGGAGGCACAATCGCAGAGGGACAGATTGAACCTAAGCGTTTGAGAGGTAAGATTGTTATTCCGAAGTATTATTGGATGGCTTTTGCTTGCTGAGGATATGGAGGGTAAGTATCATGCTATTGCTTTCCTTACCGAGCATCGTAAATATGAAAAAGGGTGAAGGAAACTTGCAGAAGTTAGCCCTTAGTGTAGATGAATTGGAGACTTTTACAGGTTTAGATTTCTTTCACAACCTAGATGACCGTACCGAACAGCAGGTTGAGGCTGTAGCACCCTTTGAGCCCAGAGTCTCGCCGATATTGGTGGGCGCGCTAAAATTGAGATAGATTTTATATTCTAAAAACGAAATATCACTGAAAGTACTATGTATATCAGATTGAAGTTGAGCTCTTTTTGCTTGGCTTTATTAGGCTCTTTTATTTTCCTTGGATGTAAGAGTAATGGCAATTCGGATGGTAAATCTGCGATAACTCTAGACTCTATTGTAGATAAAGATAGTACAATCCTGCTGGGGCAATCAAGCAAAGGCGATACCGCTACCTTGGATTATGAATTCCATTTCGTTTATCCTAAAGGAAATGCACGTGTGTTAACGAATTATATTGCGACTATTTTGGGACGAGAGTATGTAGGCCTTTCGCCTCAAGAGATTAGAGCTAAGTACCGAGCTAATACCGTGGCAGCAGCTAAAGAAGAATATAAAGATGCTGATGATGAATACTTCGCTCATACGAAGCCTCAAAGGATAAAATGTATTTTTCAGTTGATACTGTGTGTGTTGAGGATAAATTCGTTTCTGTTCGTTATAGCCGTTCCATTTATGAGGGTGGAGCTCATGGTTATCATGAAGATATAGCCCTTAATTTTGATACAAAAAAACTGGTAAGCAAATAACGGAAAGTGATTTGTTTATTTCGGGTTATCAAGAAAAGCTGGAGCAGAAGATCCTAGAATGTATGGATAAGGATACTCGTGAAATGCTTTTTAGCGAACAAACAGAACCTAATGGCAACTTTTATGCTGACAGATAAGGGGATATATTATTATTTTAATCCCTATGAAGTAGGTCCTTATGCTGCTGGGGTTATCTCTTCTTTTATTCCTTGGAATGAACTTACCGAACTTATTAAGCCTTACAGTTTAGGCGAATCATACTTATAGATTATTATGGATATTATAGATAAATATTTTCCTTACCTAACGGACGAGCAACGTGAGCAGTTTGCCAAGTTAGACGAACTTTATCGCTACTGGAACGCTCAAATCAATGTGATTAGCCGTAAGGATATTGATGAATTATATACGCATCATGTATTGCATTCATTGGGGAATAACGCAAATGATACGTTTCAAGCCAGGAACTAGGGTTGTAGACTTTGGCTGCGGAGGTGGTTTTCCGGGTATACCTCTTGCGATTATGTTCCCTGAGGTAGAATTCTTACTTGTAGATAGCATCGGGAAGAAAATTAAGGTTGCAACGGCTGTCGTAGAAGGTCTTGGGCTCAAGAATGTTCGTACCCTCCATGGTAGAGGAGAGCAGATTAAGGAGCAATTTGATTTCGTTGTGAGTCGTGCCGTGATGCGCCTTGACGAGTTAGAGCCGATGGTGCGTCATCTGATTTGTAAGGAGCAGCGCAATGGCTTACCTAATGGTATCATCTGTTTGAAGGGAGGAGACCTCCAAGCAGAAACACGTAAGTATAAAAATAAGGTAGAGATACAGAGCTTGTATCCCACCTTCTCGGAAGAATACTTTGAGACTAAGAAAGTTGTTTATTTACCTCTTTAGGCCTGTGTGATGATGAAAATAAAGATGTTTACGGTTAATCCCGTACAAGAGAATACTTACGTTATCTATGATGAAACGGGTGAGGGTGCAATCATTGACTGTGGTTGTATGTCGCCCGAGGAGGAGCAAGCTGTACAAAGTCTTATTGAGCGAGAAGGCATTAAGCCTGTAATGCTACTCAATACGCATCTACACTTTGACCATGTATGGGGTAATGCTTTAGGGCTATGCGCACATGGCCAGAAATGAAAGCCTATTGCCATGAGCGCGATTTGTCGATGCCTCCTAAGCCTAGTGAGCAGTTAAGATTGTTTGGTATTCATAGCCCTCTAGAGAATTTGCCCGATGAGAGCTATACTTTAATTCAAGAAGGGGATGAGCTTTCGTTCGGTAATACAGTTCTTAAGGTTTTGTATATACCGGGTCATGCACCGGGTCATATTGCTTTTTATTCTGAGCGTGATGGCGTAGTCTTTTCGGGTGATGCCTTATTCTATAGAGAGATTGGGCGCACAGACCTGTGGGAAGGTAGTTATCCCCAACTGATAGAGAGCATACGAACTAGATTATTTACTCTGCCTGCGAATACAGTTGTTTATCCCGGTCATGGACCAGAGACAAATATCGCTGATGAGATTGCAGGCAATCCCTACTTTAGATAGGTGTAAGGGGGCTTGATCAAAAGCGGAATTTCCATAAGTTTATGGGAATTCCGCTCTGTTGTAATATTTGTACCTTTGTGCCGATGAATGAGGAGCAAAAAATATCCGTAGTTATCAATACTTACAATGCGGAGAAACACTTACGCAAGGTATTGGACTCGTTAAAAAGATTTTGATGAGGTGCTTATCTGTGACATGGAAAGTACCGATAGTACGCTGAGCATTGCATCGGACTATGCTTGTCGTACGATAACCTTTCCTAAGGAGGGGCATAGCATCGTTGAGCCTGCAAGAGAATACGCTATACATGAGGCTAAATATCCGTGGGTGTTAGTCGTAGATGCAGATGAAGTTGTCAGTGCTGAGCTGTGGACTTATCTCTATCAGCATATAGCTCATCTGCTCCAGCAGAAGGCATTCGTATTCCTCGTAAGAATTATTTTATGGGGCGTTTTATGCATGCGGCTTACCCTGATTATGTGCTAAGATTTTTTTCCGTAAAGACCTAACCACATGGCCTGCTGTTATTCATGCTTCACCGATTATACAGGGGCGTATACAGAAAAATCCCTCCTCATTGTAAGCATTTAGCCTTTGAGCATCTTGCTAATGATAGCCTTAGTGATTTGTTGCGCAAGACAAATAATTATTCTAGTTACGAGATTGAGAAGCGACGCCACAAGAGCTATGGTATAGGGTCTTTACTCGCTCGTCCACTCGTGCGCTTTTATACGTCAGTATTTCTTCAAGGGAGGCTTCCCGTGATGGTGTGCCTGGATTTATTCATGCCGTCCACGAAGACATTATCAGTTTATTCTTGTAGCCAAGATTATTGAAGCAGAAGTTCTAATTAGGTAAGATGAATTTACAAGAAAGAAATATAGGAGTTGCTTTTTATTCATCGTTTCCTGGGACTTGGAGGTGTTGAGCAAGTGTCATTGCAGACTGGTTTGATTTTTTTCAGGGACTAGGCGTGAGGAGTTACTATCTCACTCAGGAATATATTTCAGAGCAGTGGGTTTGTCCCTGATTCATTCTCTCCGGAGATTGAGTATCTCCCTAATAAAAAGAACTGACATCCCTAGACAATATCAATTACATTGCTGAATTCTGTAAAAAAACGGAATGTATCCATAGTCATATTCCCAACAACAAATAAAAAAATCCTTATTTGTATTTATTGAAAGAGGCTGGGTTAAAGATTATTGTATGGTCTCATAGTATCCCTTTCTGGGAAAAAAATGGATTGGTTAATTCCCGCAAGGATCAATAACCTTAAATCTTTTCGTCGAGCTTTTGCTGTTCTGGCTTATTCGCTATCCTATTGAGTGTATACTGGGTTGTAAAGAGAATAGAGTTAAGACGATTTATCGCTCTTTAATACAAAAATTCAGATAAATTCATATCTCTATGTCCTGAATATAATGAGGAGTTGGCTGAAGAGTTAGGCTTATCTCAGTCTGATATAGAAAAGCTAGATTATGTGTATAATCGCATAAATCTAGAGGAGTCTCCAAAACTTGAAAAGGAAAATTTAATCGTCTTTGTGGGGCGTTTGTCTTATAAAGATAAACACCCAGAACGAGTGTTACTTATTTGGGAGAGAATCATGAACAGGCTCCCTAATTGGCATGTTGAGATTTGGGGTGATGGCGATGAGTCCACATATCTACAAAAAGCAGATCAAGAAGAAAAAGCTTGAACGTATTGAACTGAAGGGGTATATTAGTAATCCTAAGGAAGTCTATCAAAGAGCCGCAATTTTGATGCTTACTTCTACGTATGAAGGTTGGGGCTTGGTTCTTGTTGAAGCACAAACGCAGGGGGTAGTACCTATGGCTTTTGATGTGTCTGCTGGAATAAATACTATTATAGGTAATCATGGGTATGGGGGAGACTAGTTCGTCCCTTTGATATTGATGAGTACGCATCTAAATTATATGAGTTGTGTGTAAATGATGAAACTAGAACTCAGATACAAGAAAATTGTATTAAGTTGCGGACTCAGTATAATCCTAGTTTAAATATCCCCGTATGGACACGAATACTTATAGAGTTAATCCCACAGGGTGAGTAAAAATTTACTACCCTTGTGGGATTATTAACTTGATAAAAAGTTTTTATACCTAACTATGGTAGGAGTGTTCGGTATTAAAGATATTTATCTAATCCGTTATGGCACCAAGATAGATGTTCTCGCTTAACCTTTTCTAGTTCTTCTAGGTGTCTACCCTCATTATCTCGAGAGTTCTCTTTATGATGAAGGTGATAAACATTTCCTCCCATCTTTAAAGCTCTTTTCTTAACGCCTGCGAAGTGTAGACGATAAGCAATTTCTCCATCTTCGTGCCCCCATTGCATCAAGTCTTCATTATAACCATTTACCTTAATAAGATCATTACGCCAAAAAGCCATATTGCAACCTCTTAGGGTGGTCAATCTTGCGCGCATAGCGGTCTGCCAAAAATTGGCGTAGTAGCCTAGAACGGAAACTATTAAAAACAAAGCTTATAGGGAGCTCTCTCCAGTTGAGGCTTGCTGTGCTAGGGCTGTGGAGCATGCGCTCAGTAAGCTCTGGTGTAAGCTTTACACGACTACCACAAACAAATGTATTAGTCTGAGCTATCTCAAGATGGTCTTGTACAAAGTAGGGCGATAAGATAACATCGCCATCTACCTGGAGGATATAATCTCCTGTGGCTTGAGCAATAGCTTGATTGAGTACAATAGTTTTTCTAAACCCTTTGTCCTCATGCCAAACATGTTTGATAGGTATATTGGTTTCTTGCTTTAACCTCGCAATCAGTTCGGTTGTCTCAGCCGTAGAGCCGTCGTCTGCAATCACGATTTCGTCGGGTAGTACTGTTTGAGAGAACATACTACGTAGGGATAATTCTAGAGCTGCAGGCCAGTTATATGTGGAAACTAAGATGGTTACTTTCATCTATGGCGAAATTGGGGGCTTGTTCGTCCTTGGTATATTGGTATGCTTATAAATTAAGCATGGTTATTCTTTCTCTTAGAATCTCTTCTAGAACGCGATGGTCAAAACGCTTAGTTTCGGGATTGTAGCGTAAGTTGTACTCCTCTCGTGTCCGTTTCCAACGGTTATGACTCCACAGATAAATAGATGGATCTCTATGGATAGTCTCTTCTAAAAGCGTAAAATATCGATTAGTTAATTCGTATTCGCCTAGTTCTTGAGGCTTATCTGTTAGCAAGACAAGGCGACCCCTGTAATATCCTCGCTTAATGCGCTCAACATCGACATAAAAAAGTTACTTGGTCGAATTTGCGTATGATGCGCTCACTTCCTGTAAATACAGGGGTATCATGATGAAGAAAGTTTAGCCAGTGATGAATGCTATTCCATAAAAGGTACTTGGTCTGCGATATACCCCATAATAATAGGACGCTCAGCACGATGATAATCAACGACTGTACGTAGCGTCTTGTCCATAGGCACGCATAGAGCACCTTGAAGCTCACGCACTTCCTTAAATAGAATATCAAAAGTCTTGTTTTGTAGTGGGTGGTAGATTTGCAAGGCTTGAGCCTCTTTACCCAGCCAATTCGGTAGGCTTGTTATCCATTCCCATTGTCCGTAATGTCCAAGGTAGAGCGCGCACGAGCGACCCTAAGCGTGTATAGGCTCAAGCTCTTCAATGCCTTCGAGGCTCATTCTCTCCTTAAGCTCATCGCTACTCATACCTGCTAGTTTGATTGCTTCAACGAAGTAGTCTGCTAGCCAATGGTAGTACTTGTCGATAATTTCTTGGCGTTTATCGGGGCTATACTCAGGGAATGATTCGCGGATATTTTTTTCTCAATGACTCTGTATCTGTATTTGAGTACATAGCGAAGTATGAGATACAAAAATATCAGAGATAAAGTATAATAGACCAAATGGAAGACATGCTAATGCCTCCCATATAAATCGTGTCAGTCGTACGCTTAAAGACTCTTTCACAATGACCTAGTTGGGTTTATTGCTCTGAATATACTTCTCATAGAGCTCGTGAGGTAAAATGAAGTCTTCGACACCTAATTGCTCTGGTCGCTTGGTGAAAAGCTCTTCTGTATAGCCCTCATAGGCACTGCCAAACAGAGGTTTGAGAGAGCCTCGGAGCATCTTGCGCCTTTGGTTGAAAGCCGTTTTGACCACAAGTTTGAACTTAGCCTCATCGCAACCAAGTGTTTGCCTTTGAGTTACGACGCATCATGATGACGCCACTCTTGACCTTGGGAGGTGGATTGAAGACATGTTCATCAACTGTAAATAGATACTCTACATCGTACCATGCTTGTAACAAAACACTCAAAATACCATAATCCTTGTTGCCCGGAGGAGAAGCTAATCTCTGAGCTACCTCACGCTGTAACATGCCTGAGCAAACGGGGATATCGTTCTTTGTGCTCAAGCATCTTAAAGAAGATTTGGCTTGAGATATTGTAGGGATAGTTGCCGATGAGCGCAAACTCACCCAAGCTTGCTGGCATGATGTTATCCATCGGCATATTAAGGAAATCTCCGCTTATAATGCGTCCATCAAGAGCTTTGAAATGCTCATTAAGGTAAACAACGCTTTCGTCGTCAATCTCTACTACACGTACATCATGCCCCTTTTCAAGGAGGAATTGTGTGAGCACACCCATGCCAGGTCCAATCTCTAGGACGGGCAAACTTTTTATCCTCTTTAAGCGTATCCGCTATGCGCTCGGCTATGGAGAGGTCTGTAAGAAAGTGTTGTCCTAAGGCTTTCTTCGCTCTTACCTGCCCCATAGTTTAGATATTATTTGATTTGAGTATATAGTTATATTCATTTTTTTATAAAAACTCTGAATGAGTTAAATATGTTGTAGAGCCTAGTCTTAATCTTGAGAGCTTATAATCTCTGTGATATAGCTTATCGCAGTATTCATCTACTACCTATTATTAGCTCTAAAGCGTGTTAATCAGAAAGTCTGCTATCCTTTGGCTGGCCTTGCCATCGCCATAAGGACTCCCTGCATGAGCCATACCGGCATAAGCAAGTTTATCGTCTAGAAGTAGGCTTGCTTCGGCGATGATACGCTCATAGTCTGTTCCGACAAGGCGTACTACTCCAGCTGTTAGTGCCTCAGGTCGCTCTGTTGTATCTCGCATAACAAGAACGGGTTTACCAAGACTAGGAGCTTCCTCCTGTATACCTCCACTATCCGTAAGGATGATGTATGCCTTGGATAGAAGTAGAGCGAACTCTAAGTATTGTTGAGGTTCGATGAAGAACATATTGCTTAGGCTATTCTCTAGATTTGGTCCGAATACCTCGTGTATAGCTCCTCGTACATTGGGGTTGAGGGTGCATAGGGTAGAGGAAATCTACATCGGGATAGCGTTTACAAAGTGTCTTAATCGCTTGACAGATGTGAATGAACCCTTCGCCAAAATTCTCTCTTCTATGCCCTGTGATGAGTACAAGTCTGCGTTCGCTCTCACTTAGTCGATCAAGATTGTAGCCTGATAACGAAATAGACTCGGCTAGCTGAAGTCGCAAAGATTCTTCCCTATTGATGCGATCTAAAGTCAGATGTAAGGCATCAATTACCGTATTTCCAGTAGTAATGATGCGACTTGATTCACAAGCTCGCGCTTGAGATTATCTGCACTCAAGACTGTAGGAGCGAAGTGATATGAGGCTATACGACCCGTTAATTGTCTATTTATTTCTTCGGGGTAGGGGCTATACATATCGTAGGTACGCAAACCGGCTTCAACGTGACCAACGGGTATGCGAGCGTAGAAAGCTGCTAATGCCGCTGCGGTAGATGTGGCAGTATCGCCATGAACAAGGACGATATGAGGCTGAACTTCTAGAAGAACAGAACGCATACCTAGGAGAATACTTGTCGTTACGTCTGTAAGGTCTTGCCCTGGGCGCATGATATTCAAATCATAGTCAGGGCGAATGTCAAAAATATCAAGTACTTGGTCTAGCATCTCCCGATGTTGCCCTGAAACACACACTAGTGTTTCCAATTCTTGTGTGTGCTTTTTTTAGTTCATGGACAAGAGGAGCCATCTTAATGGCTTTCGGGTCTTGTCCCAAAGACTAGCATTACTTTCTTCCTCATCTGCATCCGTCTATCGCTCTGATTTTTTTCTTTATTGGCGCAAAGGTAGTTATTTTTGTACTGCTTCTCAATATTATAGCTTGCCTCAAGGTCTGTCGTATAGTTATTGAGATTAAGCCAAGAGGGGCAGATAAAGAAAAAGGCTGTGCCTGAAACTTAATTCAGGTACAGCCTCTAGTTTTTATTTAGTTCCTCGCTTCTTTACCAAGCAAAGATTGGGTATTGAGTCATAAGGTTATTTACCTCCTTGCTAACAGCTACGATGACAGCATCATCTTCTGGCGCAGATAGTACTCGGTCAATAAGTTCAACGATATAGGGCATCTTATCTTCCTTGACTCCTCTAGTCGTAATCGCTGCTGTACCTACGCGGATACCACTTGTTTGGAAGGCCGAACGACTATCAAAAGGGACCATATTCTTATTTACAGTAATATCAGCTAGTACAAGAGCCTTCTCTGCAACCTTACCACTTAGTTCAGGGAACTTAGCTCTTAGGTCTATGAGCATACAGTGGTTATCTGTTCCTCCAGAGATAATCTTGTAACCTTTCTCAATGAAGGCTTGCGCCATAGCTTGAGCATTACGCTGTATTTGCTTTCCGTATTCTTTGAAATTTGGGCTTAGAGCTCTGCCGAAAGCAACGGCCTTAGCAGCAATGACGTGTTCAAGTGGTCCGCCTTGTACTCCGGGGAAGACTGCTGAGTCAAGTAGTGCAGACATCATCTTGACTTCACCCTTTGGTGTCGTCTTACCCCATGGGTTAGGGAAGTCTTCTTTTCATTAAGATGATACCGCCACGAGGACCACGTAGAGTCTTATGCGTTGTACTTGTAACGATATGTGCGTATTCAACAGGATTATCTAGTATGCCTGCTGCGATTAGTCCTGCAGGGTGTGCCATATCTATCATCAAGATAGCTCCCACCTTATCTGCAATCTCACGCATACGCTTGTAGTCCCACTCTCTGCTATATGCGCTACCGCCTCCGATGATGAGCTTAGGGCGATGTTCTAGAGCACGTTCTTCCATCTGGTCGTAGTCTACACGTCCGTCTTCTTCTAGCACATTGTACTCAATAGGGTTGGTAGAGAATACCCGAACTATTAACGAGCGAACCATGTGAAAGGTGTCCTCCATGTGCTAGATTTAATCCCATAAACTTATCTCCAGGATTCAGACATGCAAGAAGAACTGCCATATTAGCCTGAGCTCCAGAGTGTGGCTGTACATTGGCCCAACTAGCACCAAAGAGTTTGCATAGGCGGTCGATGGCTAGTTGTTCGCTCTTGTCCACAACTTCGCAGCCTCCGTAATAACGCTTACCGGGGTAACCCTCTGCATACTTGTTAGTTAGGCAGCTGCCCATGGCTTGCATGACATCTTCACTGACGAAGTTCTCTGATGCGATAAGTTCGATACCCTTTAGTTGTCTCTGATACTCCTCTTCAATGAGGTTAAAGATTGCTGAATCTCTCATGGTATGGTTTATTTTGATGAGTAATAAATCTGTCTGACTATTAGGAATAGGAGCATTTCTTCTCAGCTAGAAGTGAAAAGAAAAGCTTACACAACTAGCGTACCTCAAAGGTATATCTTTTTCTAGAAATATAAACGCATTGGAATAGTTACAAAAGAAAAGAAATCCCCACCAACTTTTTGTTAGCGGGGATTTTTTTGCAATTTATGCTTAAGAGCTGTAGCCTTAGGGGCTTAGTCTACATTGTTGAAGAGCTGCTTAACATAAACAGCCTTTTGCATCTTCTTGCGCTTAAGCACAGATGGCTTGATGAATTCCTTTGCGAGCACGAAGTTCCTTTACAGCACCTGTTCTTTCAAATTTACGCTTAAAAACGCTTAAGAGCTCTTTTCAATGTTTTTCGCCCTCTTTAACTGCTACTACGATCATAATTCTTATATCTTTATTTTTATTATTATATACTTACATGGTGTAGCTTAACGCTACGTGAGTGAAGATAGTGAATGTTTGCCGATTAGCCAAACATTCATATCATTCCTTGTTGTTTGTAAAGTCTTGAATTATATATCTGTAGTTACACCTCCTTAAAGCTTACTAACCCTCAGATTCTCGTAAAAGTGTAGAGGTTTAGTGTTTTTAGAGTTACTGCTGGATGCTCAGGCTTAGTTGCGCTTCTAAGTTCGTCGTGATTTCCTTAAGTAGAGCGATATCTGCAGGATCTTCTGCTGGTGCTGTTGGAGCAGGTTCTTCTTTCTTACGTAGGCTGTTCATGCCCTTAATGAGTAGGAAGATAACAAAAGCAATGATGATAAAAGTCAACAGTATTCTGGATAAAATTTCCATAGTTAAGTGCAACTTCTGCAACTTCAGGAGTAACGACGTTACCGCTAGCGTCTGTTACTGCAGCCGTTGCTGGCTTAAGTACAAGCTTGAGGTCAGTAAATCCATTTCCCTGTGATAAGACCTAGAGGAGGCATGATTACGTCATTAACGAGAGATGCTACAATCTTACCGAAAGCACCACCGATGATAACACCGACAGCCATATCCATTACATTGCCCTTAACGGCGAATTCTTGAAATTCTTTAATAAAAACCCATTTTGAATAATTATTGTAATATTTATTGCAAAGGTACGTAAAAAAAGTGGAATGATTGAATTTGATTATGTCTGCTCAGAAGAATTTGTTAGTGCGTCGTACTTTGATATGCCTCCTCAAAAGCTGAAGAATGAACATTTAATTTAATGTCCAACCTTTGGGGTACGCTTTCAGAGTGCGCGTACTCACTTGATTACTTACGTGTACTCACATCAATGAGTGCGCACACTTATTTTAGTCAGTGCGCGTACTTAAATTTGTAGAGGACATAGTACTTTCTGGAGACTTCAGCCGAAGTCTGTACAAACTACGCCGAATGCTGAACTTAGGTATGTGCTCCAATTATTTTATATAACTGTATTCTGTATCTTGATTGGCTGTATACATTTGTTTTGAAAGAGTTAGAGTATTAAGAAATAATGTGTTCTGTTTAGAATAAGCGTAGAGGATTCTTGATTTCTTTTGTGGCTTAGTTAAGGTAAATGGAGATTGTCTAGAGGTAAGTTTTTTTAGGTTCTGTGTGAGTAATTTGCTCTAGATAATTCAATGATATCTAAATAATAAATATTATATTTGGACCATAATTTAGAAACATAACTTATCAAGAGAAGATGAGACTGACAGAAAAATGACCCTTGGCTTAAGCCCTACGAGGAACGCATCAAGCGTCGTAACGAATACACCCGTAGTCGTGAACGCTCTCAACTTGTGGGGAGATATTAGCCCTAAGCGACTTCGCTAGTGGGCATCTATATTATGGTTTACATAAGGATGAACAAGGAGCGTGGATTTTGCGTGAGTTCATGCCTTCTGCTACAGAAGTTTACTTAATAGGGGACTTCAATAGCTGGGAGGTTATGAAGGTGTATCAGCTTAAGCGTATCAACGACTATGGCGATTGGGAACTACGTCTGTCAGGGAACGCTATGAAGCATGGGGACCATTATAAACTCTTTGTTAAGTGGATTGGTGGCTGTGGCGAACGCATCCCTGCATGGGCTCGTCGAGTAGTTCAGGACCCCTAATACTGGCGTATTCTCTGCGCAAGTATGGTTGCCTGAGGCTAGCTATAAGTGGGGAAACACAGTGCGCCCAAGAGTAGCGATAAGCCATTGATGATTTATGAGTGCCATATCGGCATGAGTAGCGAAGAGAAGCTGTGTATCTACCTATAATGAATTTAGAGAGCATGTGCTTCCTCGCATAGCTGAGTTAGGTTACAATGCGATACAGCTCATGGCTATACAAGAGCATCCTTATTATGGCTCTTTGGTTACCACGTTTCTAACTTTTATGCGCCAAGTAGTCGCTCTGGTACTCCTGAAGAACTGAAAGCTCTTGTTGATGCTGCTCATGGCTTAGGACTTAAGGTAATTATGGACCTTGTTCATAGTCATGCGGTGAAGAATGAAGTAGAGGGCCTTGCTCGTTATGATGGTACTCGTACACTGTTCTTCCATGAAGGAGGTAGAGGTGAGCACCCAGCTTGGGATCTCTCTGCTTTGATTATGGCTGTAATAATGTTATCCACTTCCTACTATCCAACTGTAAGTACTGGCTAGAAGAATTCCATTTTGATGGTTTTCGCCTCGATGGTGTGTCTTCTATGCTCTATTATAATCATGGTCTAGGAGAAATCTTTACTACTTATGCCGATTACTCAACGGCATGCAAGATGCTGATGCTATGGCTTATCTTGCTATTGCGAATAAGCTCATCCATACAATCAAAACCTGATGCGATTACAATCGCAGAGGAGGTGAGCGGTATGCCGGGCTTAGCTAGTAAGATTGAAGACGGTGGCTTTGGTTTTGATTATCGTCTAGCGATGAATATCCCAGACTTTTTGGACCTCGTCTTGTTAAGGAACAGAGCGATGAGTCTTGGAGCGTGGGAGAGATTTGGTATCAGCTACTAATAGGCGCAATGACGAGAAGACTGTTAGCTATGTAGAAAGTCATGACCAAGCTCTTGTGGGAGATAAGACTCTAATTTTCCGTTTAGCTGATAGCGATATGTACTGGCACATGTCTCGCTCTGACCGTAATCATAGGGGTAGACCGTGCAGTCGCTCTTCACAAGATGATACGTTTGGCTACGGCTACAACAATCAATGGAGGATATCTCAACTTTATGGGTAATGAGTTTGGTCATCCCGAATGGATTGATTTCCTAGAGAGGGTAATGGTTGGAGCTATGACTATGCGCGCCGTCAGTGGAGTTTAGCGGACAATACAGACTTGCTCTATAACGATTTGCTTTTGCTTTGATAAGGATTTAGCTCATTTTTATGCGCTCTAATCCGGAGTTGGCTGATAGCGTTGAGGAGCCTGTTATGCTCATGAAGAAGACCAAGTGCTTTGCTATAGCAGAGGGGATTTATTCTTCGTCTACAATTTTGCACCCGAACGCTCATACGCAGATTACGAAATCAGTGTTCCCAAGGGTATTTATCAGGAGGTTCTAGATACCGATAGTCCTCTTTATGGTGGATATGGTTTGATTAATCATTCGGTGCTACACCATAGTGAGCCTGTGGGAGATGAAGGCGAACAGCATAAGATTCGTATCTATTTGCCAGCTCGTACGGGTATTATCCTTCAGCGTCGTGATGAGATGCCGGAGGTCGAATACTTAGGAGAAGATTGATTTTGTACGGCTTAATTCTATATAGATTACATATTTCTCTGTATAGATAGCTGTTAATTTGATGTATTTTAGTATCTTTGCAGACGCTTAGCGCAACTCTGTCGGGAAGTAGTGTGTTGCCCGTTATATTGCGTTTAGTATTAGTACTAATTCAATAAAAAGCAAGTCAAAAAAATGGACTTTATTAAGATTGTTAACGAAGCTGTTTGCTACTGGTAAGGAGCATCCAGCTTTTTCGTAGCGGTGATACGATTACTATTGACTATCGTATCAGCGAAGGTGGTAAGGAACGTATCCAGCGTTATCGTGGTGTGGTTATCCGCATCAGCGGTCACGGAGAGAAGAAGCACTTCACAGTGCGTAAAAATCTCTGAAGGTGTAGGGGTAGAGCGTATTTTCGCTATCGAAAGCCCATTCATCGACAAAAATCACTGTTGAAAAAGCTCGGTAAGGTACGTCGTGCTAAGCTTTTATTACCTACGTGGTCTTACAGGTAAGAAGGCTCGTATCAAGGAACGTCGTTACAACGCTGCTAAGTAATCTAGCAGTTCAAGCAAGACAATTTATTGGGGCTATCTCACAAGCGTGGGGTAGCCCTTTTTGTTTATGATGGCATAAGTGGGAGATTGTTGATAAAGTAGTATCTTTACTTTCACTAACGAGTAAAGGTGTATGATGACAAGTCAATTAGACGGAAGAAAGCATTATATGGGGCTTGATGGGCTTAGGGGAATAGCCGCCTTAGTCGTCGTCTGCTATCATATCTTTGAGGCTTTTTTGCTCTAAGTCCTCTCAATCAAACGGTCAATCATGGTTATCTTGCAGTAGACTTTTTTTCTTCTTGCTATCAGGCTTCGTCTTAAGTTACTCTTACGATGAACCCTAATAAACATGAATTGGGCTTTGTTACTTTCATCAAGAAACGCCTTATTCGCCTTCATCCTATGCTTATCGTGGCAGCCCTTTGGGGTGGAGCTCTTTTCTATTTACAGTCTACGCCGGAGCAAAACTTAAGTCTAGTCCCTCCCTCTGTCGTATGTATCTCCGTTCTGATGAGCATCCTTTTTGGTTCCTGTATCAGGCGGTTATGATGTGCGCGGTTACAGCGAGATGTTCCCCTGAATGGTGCTAGTTGGTCTTTATTCTTTGAGTACATAGGTAGTTTGTTTTATATCTTGGTGCTCAAGCGTATTCCCAAGCTAGGCTTATATATCCTGACGCTAGGTTTCTCGTTATGGACGATTGCGATGGTCTCCACTTCTGTGTGGGGCTATAATGGTTCGGGCTGGTCTATGGAGTATGACCAAGGCTGGCTTGGGAGGGCTTATCAAGAGTCCTTACTTCATGACCCTAGGCGTCTTGCTCTCAAGATACTTTAAGCCTATTAAAATAAAAAGGAGCATTTGAGTTTTGTAGTATTATCCTTGTGCTTTTTGCTTGTGATGCTGAGATTAGGAGGAGCTGATAGTATGTGGCTAAATGTCGTGTACGAACTGCTGTGTGTCCTTTTTATTCTTTCCTTTGCTATTGCTTATAGGGGCTTCTGAGGACTGCGCCTCATCAAGAAAGACTGCTGTTTGCAAGTTTTTAGGGCGATATATCTTATCCGCTATATATCATACATTATCCATCGATATATCTTTATATTGCGTGGGTAAAAACAAATAGTTTAACATTCGTGAACTCTCTCGGTGGTGTCGCTTTGCTGTTTGTGGTTAATATCATCTTGGCACAAGGTCTGCTGAGGGTGTATGATATACCTTTCAGAAAAATATCTCAAGAGAAAAATGCTATAATGATGGCTTATGTACATATGATAACGGGGGGAGAGCGTTCGGGTAAAAGTAGTTATGCCGAGCGTCTAGCTCTTGCCGATAGTCCTAATCCCATATATTTGGCTACTGCTCGTATATGGGATGATGAGTTTTCGTGAGCGTGTCCGACTGCATCAGGAGCGTCGTGGCGCAGAGTGGACGAACATAGAAGAAGAAAAATATCCGTCGCAACATAACTTAAAATGGTAGGACGGTGCTTTTTTTGGACTGTGTTACCCTTTGGGCAACAAATTATTTTTTTTGATAATGAGGGCTCGGTAGAGCCTGCTCTGACGCTTTTTGAAAGAGGAACTAGACAGATTGCTTAGCCAAGATGTTAGGCTATTTATTGTGAGTAATGAAATCGGCTTGGGCGGTGTAAGTCTTGACGCTGTGCAACGTCGTTTTACTTCGCTACAGGGCTGGTTCAATCAGTACTTAGCGAGTAAGGCCGACGAGGTAACACTTATGGTTAGTGGCATTCCACTTAAAAATCAAGTAGCAAATGCTTATGCGTTCATTTAATATAAAGCCCCTATCGAAGGAGTGGGCATTAAGGCTTAAGGATAAAATAGACCATCTAGGGAAACCCTTAGGCGCACTTGGCTATCTAGAAGAACTCGCCGTACAGCTAGGACAAATACAAGAGACACTTACTCCTCGTCTGTGTTATCCGCACAACATTATCTTCTGTGCTGACCATGGCATTGTCGAGGAGGGTATTAGTAAAAAGTCCGAAAGGAGGTTACTTGGCAGGTGGTTTATAATATGCTCTCAGGAGGTGCTGGGGTGTGCTATCTTGCACGTCAGCATGGAGTAGCCCTACGCATCGTGGATGTAGGGGTTGATTATGATTTTACGGATGCTCCTCATCTAATCAATAAGAAAAATACGCTACGGCACACGCTCATATCTATGTCAAGCTGCTGTGACCGAAGACGAACTTAAGCGAGCTATTGAGGTAGGTGCTGAGGAGGTAGATGCTGCGATTACGTCGGGTTGTAATATTATTAGCTTTGGGGAAATGGGTATTACCAATACTGCGGCATCATCTCTGTGGATGTCTCTCTGGCTGATTTTCCTTTGGAAGAGTGTGTCGGTCGTGGAAGTGGCCTTGATGATGAGGGCATTAGGCATAAGCTAGACATACTTACGCGTGCTAGGAATCGTTTTTCTTACTCTTTTTCCCTACTAGTTATACCGCTGAAGATGTACTTCTGCACTTCGGCAGTTATGAGATGCTTGCTGCGGTAGGAGGTATGTTGCGTGCAGCTGAATGTCGTTTGCCGATTATTATAGATGGTTTTATTATGACGGCTTGTCTTCTAGCGGCAAGTAGGCTTAATCCCCATGTGCTGGAGTATGCTGTCTATGGTCATCAAGGAGATGAAGCTGGGCATGCAAAGCTACTCCGATATATGAATGCTAAGCCTTTGCTCATTTAGGTCTGCGCTTAGGAGAGGGGAGTGGAGCTGTTTGTGCTTATCCTATCGTGCAGTCTGCCGCTTTGATGCTCTCAGAGATGGCTAGTTTTACCACTTCAGGAGTTACTGATTATGTGGCTGATGATAGAGATGGGAAGTAAGTAATATGGTTGGATAATATGAGCTTAACTAAAAAAACTTGATAGCGCAGCTGGACCCTATCCTTGCAGCTATCTCTATGTACACTCGTTTGCCTGCATGGCGTTTGAAGACCTTGAGCGCAGAGAGTTATGCTCAAGCTATCAATGCTTTGCCCTTAGTCTCTGTGATAACGGGAGGCTGTATGGCTCTAACTTTTTATCTAGCTTATTCTGTCTTAGATTTAGGGCGTTCAAGTCTCGGTGGTCTTGGCTATCATCTCTAGGCTATTGCTTACGGGAGCTTTTCATGAAGATGGTTTGAGGGCGATTTCTTTGATGGCTTTTGGAGGGGGAAGAGATAGGAGAGCATATTGCGTATTATGAAGGATAGTCACGTTGGGAGTTATGCCGTTATTGCCTTCATTCTGTATTATCTGCTACTAAACTCGTTGCTGGTATCCATAGCTCCGAGCCATATACCCTTAGTTTTTGTTGCTTGGTGATTGTATGGGTAAGTTGAGTGTACTCGGTCTTGTCAATACTTTTGCCCTTATGCTCGAACTGAGGAGGATAGCAAGATTAAACTTGTGTACACGACTCATAAATACCATATAGCTCCCTTTACTAACGTTCGCTCTAATCTTGTATGTCGGACAATATCTCTTGTCTTGGCACGTTTTCTTTTCTATTACTTGCCGTACTCTTTCTGTGCGGTTCTGTATATTCGATATGTCAAGTCTCGCTTAGCCGCTTATACAGGGATACTTGTGGAGCAATGATTTTACTTATCGAACTTCTAACAATACTCTTCTTATACATTGATTTGAAAGAATAACAAAAATATGACTCAATACCGTGTAGCCTTATTTGGTACTGGATATAAATCTCACTATACATCACAGCTTGAGACTCTATTTCAAGAGTTTGCAGGAGTATGATGTGGCCTTATATTTTGATCCCTTCATTTCTATCATGTCGTTACCGAGGAATATGCTCTTGTTCCTCCACCTGCACATATCTTAGAGTATGGCACGGCACTAGACCTTGATTTTGCTATTAGCCTTGGTGGTGATGGTACTTTTCTGCGTACTGCACGACAGTTGAGTGGTCAGGATATCCCTATTTTAGGCGTTAATCTCGGTCGCTTAGGTTTCTTGACGGATATGGATGCAGAAGAACTCATTGAGTATCTGCCACAACTCTTCAAGGGAGAATATCATATCGAACACCGCACGCAACTTCAAGTCTCCGTTGATGGTAGTATATCGGGGACGTGCTGAATGAGTTGGCCATTCTTAAGCGTGAAACGGGTTCCATGATTTCTATCCATACTCATCTTGATGATGTCTTCTTGGCTGACTATGATTGTGATGGCTTAGTGGTGGCTACGCCTACAGGTTCGACGGCCTATTCGCTTAGTGTTTATGGTCCGATAATTATGCCGGATGCTGCTTGTACCCTCTTGGCGCCTATTGCGCCCTCATTCTGCTCTCAATGCGTCCTTTGGTAGTGTCCTCTTCCCTCTTGGAGATGACAGTCTCTCTCGCAATAATCCCGTTTATGCTTACTCTTGATGGGCAAGCACGCATATATAATTGCAATGTTAAAAATCTCAGTTAATTTAAGTCAGCGCAAGATACACATGATTCGTTTGCGTGGAGCTAGTTATGCTGAGACATTAAGACGTAACTTCATTGGGCTGCGCCCGTACGCTAATCATGAAATTCTGGATAAAGACCTTACTTCTGTGCTTGACTCTTGTTTGTCGGGCAGAGGGAATTATCAGCACAGAATGTGGCTGATGATGATAGTTTGATGAAGCAAGTTGTGCTTCCTGACCTATTGGTAAGAGCTCGTCATCGCTCGAAAACCCTCTATCTTACGAAGAAAGGCTTGCTTATTGGAGGCGCATACGTGATGTTAAGAAGACCCTACCTTATGCTCGCTATGTCGCCCGCACTGTTATTGAGACTTACGAATTTGCCGAAACCCTACCTGAGAAGGAACGAGATAAGCACATCAAAAGAGTTGAACGAGAGTTGAAAGGCAGAGATGGAGCCTAAGATGCGCAAATTGACTCTAGGGCAGGGGAAAAATCCTGATTGTTGGTTTATAGAGAAACTGGTTCGACGGGTTACGAACTTGTGAGAGTGCTGTTTTAGGTGGTTGGAAAAGCCTTTTGGTGGAATGCTTTTTGCACGCTTACTTGGAGCAAATCTTAAAGAAGAGTATGACCCTCAAGCATGTAGAAGATGATGCCGTTACAGAACGCATTATTGAGTTAATCCAAGAAGGACGATTGTAAAAACTTGCTTAGATTACTATTGTCTCATGAATACATACGGTAGACTCTTACGTCTAACGACTTGGGGAGAGAGTCATGGCTCTGCTATTGGTGGGGTATTAGACGGCTTTCCTCCTCGTTTTAAGGTCGATTTAGAGGAGTTACAGAGAGAAGTATTGCGTCGTGCCCCTGAGCATCATCATCTATCTACACCCCGTAAGGAAACAGATGAGGTGCAGATACTTTCAGGTTTGGTTGATGGCTGTACAACGGGAGCCCCCATATCCTTTTTTTAATTGCTAATAGTAATGTTCGCTCAAAAGATTATGACGAGTTAGCGTCACTTTTTCCGTCCGGGACATGCCGATTACACCTATCAGATGAAGTACGGAATACGTGAATATCGAGGAGGTGGACGCTCGTCGGCGAGGGAAACAGCCTCAAGAGTTGTGGCTGGAGCATTGGCTAAGCAATGGCTAGTGCAAAGGGAATTGAAATACGTGCCTATGCAGATGAGATTGGCTCTGTAGTGCGTTCTAGTTGCCTGCGAGAAGTTAAATATCCTTATCTCCTAAGCGAACTCGATGAGTATAGGGATACTATTCTAAGAATTCTCAATGAGGCTATTGCTCAAGAAATGTCGGCTGCGATTGCCGAGGCTCAATCCTTAGGCGATAGCCTTGGTGGAGTAGTTGCTTGTTGCGCTTTTGGTGTTCCCCTGGTTTAGGTGAGCCGATATATGATAAATTAGAAGCACGTTTGGCAGAAGCTGATGCTTTCAATTAACGCTACTAGAGGGTTTGAGTTAGGTGAAGGGCTTTTGATATTGCACGGATGAGAGGTTCAGAAGCAAATGATGCTATGTACATCAATCAAGAAGGTAAGGTTGCTTTTCGCAGTAATCATGCAGGAGGTTCTTTAGGGTGGTATTTCTACGGGGAGGTTCTGCAGATGCGAGTCGCCTTTAAGCCTACGCCCTCTATTGGCATAGAGCAAGAGACAGTAAGCGTTGATGCACGTTCGTCTGTATTAGGCGTTTCGTGGTAGGCACGACCCCTTGTGTTGTGCCACGTGCTATTGCAGTCGTTGAGGCTATGTCTGCCTTAGTCCTTATGGATATGATGCTGCTTAGTGGCGGTATCTCTCAATAACTCTTGGTAGTTATACTTTCGCAATCTTTTTAGCAAAAATGAGTACATCGTACTTGTCTCCGTAAGTACGCGTATTTACTAAAGTGTTTACGTGTACTTATTTCAGTGAGTGCGCGTACTTAAATTTGTAAGTACGTAGTACTTTTCTGAGACTTCAGCCGTAGTCTGTACAGACTACGGCTGAAGTTTGTACAGACTACACGTGTAGTCTGCAAAAAAACTACGGCGAGTGCTGAACTTTAGTGCACACACACGGCTATTTACTTAGCTCTTTTTAGAGTTTTTATCGTAATCAGAATTCTTTTTCGGATAATCTCCAAACACTCATCTCATTTTGATGGCTTTGCCGTGTTAGAAATGAGGGATTAGAGATAATTCTGTAAATTTGCATCCATATAGATAAATTAGATATAGAATACCATGAATATATCCTACGATTGGCTACGAGAGTATGTGCAAACAAATCTCACGGCAGAGGAACTGTCTAAGGCTCTGACTTCGATAGGTCTAGAGACAGGCGGTGTAGAAGAAGTAGAGTCTGTTCCAGGCGGACTTAAAGGCTTAGTTATCGGTCAAGTGCTTACTTGCGTTGACCACGAAAATAGTGACCATCTACACGTTACGACTGTCGATATAGGAGCAGAAGAACCTCTTCAAATCGTTTGCGGTGCACCTAATGTAGGTGTTGGTCATGCTGTGGTAGTGGCAACTATTGGCACTGTACTTGGGCATGGCGAAGAAACATTTACTATTAAGAAGGGTAAAATCCGTGGGGTTGAAAGCTTCGGTATGCTATGTAGCGAAGTAGAGATTGGTGTCGGTCATGATAATAGTGGTATTATCCTATTGCCTCTAGATAAGGTGCGTATAGGTATGCCCGCCGCAGAATACTTCGGGTGCGTACAGACGAGGTTCTAGAGGTTGATATAACGCCCTAACCGCATCGATGCTACGAGCCATTATGGTGTTGCTCGTGATGTGGCTGCCTATCTAACGCAGAATGTCACCCCAACAAAGGCTACACTTCCAGAGGTTAAGAGCCTAGCAAACGGAGCCTGCCCCGTAGAGGTAGAGATTACGGCTCCACAAGACGTTGTCGCTCGTTATCAAGGCGTCGTGGTGCGTGGCGTAACAGTAGGGGAGAGCCCTGAGTGGTTGCGTTTCCGCTTAGAAGCAATAGGGCAGGAGCCTCATCAATAATATCGTAGACATAACGAACTATGTCCTCCATGAATTTGGTCAGCCTCTGCACGCTTATGATGTAGATAAGATTAAGTCTAAGCTAATAGTTGGCTTTGAGTAAGCCTGAGGCTAAGGTTACTCTACTTGACCATGTCGAGCATACACTATGCGAGCAAGATATTGTCATCTCTGACGGCTCTGGTAAGCCAGTTTGTCTTGCCGGTGTCATGGGTGCTGAGGATAGTGGAACGACAGAGGGAACAACAAGCATCTTCATTGAGTCAGCTAACTTCAATGCCTCTTATGTGCGTAAGTCTGCCCGTCGTCAAGGTCTGAAATACCGATTCGTCATTCCGCTTTGAGCGTGGTCTTGATGCCAACAATACAACATGGGCTTTGGCGCGTGCCGTATCGCTGATATTGGAACTATGCCCAGAAGCAACTGTTGATGGGGGAGTGTATGATTACTATCCAGTGAAGAGCGAACCTTATCAAGTGGAGCTCTCTCTGATAAGATGGCTAAAACTTATCGGTAAAGTTATTCCACAAGAAGAGGTTAAACGTATTCTTGAAAGCCCTAGAGATTAAAGTACTTGCTCAAGAGGGTGATTTGTGGAAACTTGAAGTACCTAAGTACCGCATTGACGTAACGCGAGATGTAGACGTTATCGAAGATGTTATGCGTATCTATGGTTACAATAACATCGAACTCAGTGGCTATATCCATGCGAATTTGAGTAGCCAAACAGATATCGACCGCTCTTATAAGAGAAAGATACTCATTAGCGAGCAGCTAGTGGGGAGCAGGTTTCAGCGAAATCCTATGTAATTCACTTTCAGCTGAGGCGTATTATGAAGGCTTGTCTTCATATCCTACAGAGCGTCTTGTACGCTTATTGAACCCATTGAGTAATGAACTCGGTGTTATGCGTCAGTCATTGCTCTTTGGTGGTCTTCAGAGTATCTCACGCAATCTGCGCAGACAGATTAAGAATATTCACTCTTTGAATGGGGTAATTGCTACGCTAGCCGAATGGAAGAAGGCTCAACGCCCTACAATGGATAGTTATGAAGAGAGCCAGCGTCTAGGGTTTGTGGATTTCGGGTGAGCGTGTAAGTGGTAATTGGGCGCACCCCAATGAGACTGTATCGCCATTTGAGTTAAAGGCTCATGTAGAGCATATCCTGCGCCGTCTTGCAATCAATGTAGGATTGCTTCGTTATCAAGAAGTTGAGTGTGATATCTTCGCAGGTAAGTGCCTAGAGATAACAGCCGAAGGCGGACGCCTTCTTGTAGGTCGTTTAGGACTTGTGAGCAATAAACTCTTAACAGCTACCGATATTGAACAGCCTGTTTACTATGCTGAACTAGAGTGGAACACGATACAGCGTTTGGCTGAGCGTGCTAAAAATAGTAATATCAGAGTTGCCTAAATTCCTGTCGTGAAGAGAGACCCTATCTCTACTTATAGACCAGCAAACGAAATTTGTAGAGATTGAGGCTATCGCTTACAAGAGCGAAAAAGAAACTCTTGAAGAAGTGCGAACTCTTTGACGTTTATGAGGGTAAAAATCTGCCTGCAGGGAAGAAGAGTTACGCAGTGTCATTCTTCCTTCAAGATGAAACTCAGACGATGAGCGAGAAGCAGATTGAAAGCATTATGAGCAAAATACAGCGTAGTCTAGAGACTCAGCTAGGGGCAAGCCTACGTTAAGATAATTGATTAACAAATAAAGTAATATAAAGACATACTAATGGGAAGAGCATTTGAATATCGTAAAGCACGTAAGATGAAGCGTTGGGGCAATATGGCTCGTGTCTTCACTAAGCTAGGTAAGGAAATTACTATGGCAGTAAAGGCTAGCGGTCCAGACCCAGAAACAAACCCACGCTTGCGTGTGCTTATGCAGACAGCCAAGAAGGAAAAATATGCCTAAGGATAACGTTGAGCGTGCGATTAAGAAGGCTACAAGTAAGGACTTTACCGATTATAAGGGAAATGAACTATGAGGGTTATGGTCCTTTCGGTATCGCTATCTTCGTAGAGACAGCTACGGACAACACTACACGTACTGTTGCTAATGTGCGTAGCTATTTCAATAAGTTAGGTGGTAGCCTTGGTACTTCAGGTAGCCTTGAATTCCTATTTGAGCACAAGTGTATCTTCCACGTTAATCCTAAGGAAGGAGCAGACCTAGAAGAGTTAGAGCTTGAACTTATTGACTATGGTGTCGATGAGATTGAAGCAGAAGAAGGTGAAATTATCCTTTCTGAGCATTCTCTCAGAACTCAGCTATCCAGTCTTATCTAGAAGGTGCTGGCTATGAAATCACATCTGTTGAATTCGTTCGTATCCCTAATGATACTAAGGATGTGACTGCAGAGCAAAGAGAAACTATTCAGAAGCTCCTTGATAAGCTCGAAGAAGATGAAGACGTGCAGAACGTTTTCCATAATATGAAAGAAGACGAGGATGCAGAATAAGGAGCATCAAGCAGAAGCATGTATGTACTCTTCTCCCAATGAAGGTCCGCGACTATGAGTGCGACCTTCAGGGAGTAGTCAATAATGCCAACTATCAGCATTACATGGAGCATACCCGCCATGAGTTCTTAGAGAGCTTAGGGGTAAACTTCGGTGAGATGCACGAGCAGGGGCTTGATGCTTATGTTTACAAGGTAACTATCAACTACCGCAAGAGCTTGCGCAGTGGCGATAGCTTTACGAGCATGCTCTCTTGCCGAATGAAAGGAGCTAAGCTCATTTTTTTGACCAAACTATACTCCATAGTTCGGGAGAATTGTCGGCTTCTGGGCGAGGTAGAGATTGTGCTTGTGAAAGATGGCGTGATGACTCGTGGCGAATTTTTTTAAGGAGCTATTAGGTCTTTAGAGAGCCATCACCGAGTAAAAATAAGCATAAATAGAAACAATAATATGAGTAAGAGAGCTGTTGAAACTCCTCTTATGCAGCAGTACTATCGCATTAAGGATAAGCATCCTGATGCGATATTATTGTTTCGTGTGGGAGACTTTTATGAGACATTTTCAGAAGATGCTATTGTCGCATCTCGTGTCCTCGGCATAACCTTAACGCGCAGAGCTAATGGGTCAGCTCAGTTTGTTGAGCTTGCTGGTTTTCCGCACCATGCTCTGGATAGTTACCTCCCTAAGCTCGTGAGAGCTGGTCATCGTGTGGCTATTTGTGACCAACTAGAAGACCCTAAGCAAACGAAGAAACTTGTCAAGCGTGGTATCACTGAGCTTGTTACTCCAGGGGTTGTGCTAGGGGATAATGTCCTTTCCGGTAAGGAGAATAATTATTTGGCTTCTGTTTATCTTGACCAAGACCGAGCAGGTCTTAGCCTCTTTGATATCTCTACAGGAGAATTCTTGTGCAGTGAAGGTTCTATCGAACATATAGATAAACTCATGCAAGTTATCAACCCAAGGAATTGCTCGTTGAGCGTAATCAAAAGTTAGAGGTCGGTAGGCGTTTGTCTTATCGTGGTTTTTACCTTTGATTTAGATGATTGGAGCTCTGCTATCGAGTCCAACAAGAAGAAAAATCCAAACCCATTTCGGAGTACATAGCCTTAAGGGCTTTTGGTGCTGAGCATCTCACTCTAGCTCTGGCTGCGGCTGGTGCTATCCTCAATTATATGGAGCTAACGAGTCATAATGACCTTCAGCATGTGACGACTCTCCGATGTATAGACCGCTCTGACTTCTTGCGTTTGGATGGCTTTTACCTTGCGTAGCCTTGAAATTCTTCATCCCTATGAATAGCTCTGAGGGCAAGAGCTTACTTGATATTATTGATTTCACTTCTACGCCTATGGGGGGGCGTCTTCTGCGCCGTTGGCTGGTATTCCCTCTGATTGAAGTAGGGAAAATTAGAGAGCGTCAAGAGATTGCTCAAGCCTTATTGACCGATGAAAGTTTGAGACGGGATATAAGAGAGCGTCTTGCCATGATGGGGGATATGGAAAGGCTTGCAACTAAAGTCGCTGTTGGACGTATTGGCCCTCGTGATGTAAACCAGCTGAAGGCATCGTTAAGTCTGAGTACGCAGATACGTCAGCTTATGCTTGGTCATGAGGCTTCGTCTTTAGACGCCTTAGGTAATAACCTAGATGATTGCTCCGACTTGTGCGATTTGATTGAGCAGATGCTTCTCCCAGATGCGCCTATTGCTTTAGGGCGAGGACCTGTTATCGCTAGTGGCGTTAATGCTGAGCTAGACGAATTACGTCGCCTATCATCTGGCGGAAAGGATTATCTGCAACATATTCAGCAGCGTGAGAGCGAGCAGACGGGTATTCCTTCGTTAAAGATTGCCTTTAATAATGTCTTTGGTTATTACATTGAGGTTCGCAATACATATAAAGATAAAGTCCCAGCCGAATGGATACGCAAGCAAACTCTAGTCAATGCCGAGCGTTATATTACCGCTGAGCTCAAGGATTATGAGGAAAAAATTCTTGGTGCAGAGGATAAGATAGCCGTTATTGAGAACCAGTTGTTTGCCGAGCTTGTACAAGAACTATCCAAGTATATCACGCTCTTACAGCGGAATGCGCAGGCCCTAGCTCAGATAGATTGCTTAGCTTCTTTTGCCGAAACGGCTTCGCTTTTATGGCTATGTTATGCCTGAGGTGAATGATAGCAAGGAAATACATATTGAGGAGGGCAGGCACCCCGTGATTGAGAGGCAGTTGCCTTTTGGTCAGCAATATATACCTAATGATGTTGAGCTTAACGATGATAAGCAACAGATTATGGTCATCACGGGTCCTAATATGAGTGGTAAGAGTGCTTTGCTTCGTCAAACGGCTTTTATAACTTTGCTTGCACAAATAGGGGCATTCGTTCCAGCCAAATCGGCAAGAATAGGTATTGTAGATGCTATTTTTACTCGCGTTGAGCTTCGGACAATATCAGTCGTGGGAGTCTACATTTATGGTAGAGATGCAGGAGGCTTCTAGCATCTTGAATAATCTTACTCCTCGTAGTTTGATTTTGTTTGACGAACTTGGTCGTGGTACGAGTACTTATGATGGTATTTCTATTGCGTGGAGTATCGTGAGTACTTGCATGATAATCCACGTGGGCGAGCTAAGACTCTTTTTGCGACGCACTATCACGAACTAAATGACTTTAGAAGAGCGTCTTGAACGTGTCAAGAACTTTAATGTTTCTGCCAAAGAAGTGGATGGGCAGATGCTGTTCCTCAGAAAAATTGGTTCCTGGTGGTAGTGAGCATAGCTTCGGTATTCAGGTGGCTCGTTTAGGGAGGGTATGCCCTCAATGGATTGTTAGCCGTGCTAATGATATCTTGGCGCAACTAGAGCAAGATGCTAAGTTGGAATTGTCTGATGATGCTTGTAGAGAGGGCTGTGAACCATCTGAAGGTAAGCGCACGAAGCGTCTTAAAGAATCTTCGCTCAAAGATGGCATTCAGTTGAGTCTTTTCCAATTAGATGACCCACTGCTAGAGAATATACAGGGATATGTTACTTAAGGTTGATGTAAATAATCTCACGCCATTAGAAGCTCTTGAATAAGTTATCCGAGATACAAGCTGTGCTTAAGATGCCTAAGTAGAGTATCTAGACAGTATCTTATTCTGATATTCCTTAAGAAAAGGGCTGGGCAAATTACTTTTTGC
>BNJS01003943.1_pt1 | contig 94994 bp, 108 predicted proteins | sample 8540461 | NCBI WGS metagenome assembly BNJS01 (sample SAMD00202454, study PRJDB9452) | human saliva metagenome | isolation source: human saliva | place: Japan | reverse complement strand
AGTAGAAAGTGATTTCTCCATTGATTCCATAGGAATTGAAGCTATATATCACTCTTTTCCATCAGATAGTATCTCTCTTCCGAATTTTAAAAAGACTTTTGTAAAAAATGGACATAAAAGAGCTAGAGTATATTTTCTAGCGCAAACGTTTGCGTATTCCTTGGCTTTGTGGTAAAATGATTGTCAAATTGTTAAGTATGAGGACTTTCTATGAAAAATCAAACCCTAATACAATATTTTGAGTGGTACCTTCCCCACGATGGACAACACTGGACGCGACTTACCGATGATGCTGAGCACCTTGCAAATCTAGGAATTAGCCACGTCTGGATGCCACCTGCCTTTAAAGCTACCAACGAAAAAGATGTCGGTTATGGTGTCTATGACCTTTTTGACCTCGGAGAATTCGACCAAAAAGGTACTATCCGTACCAAATACGGCTTTAAAGAAGACTATCTTCAAGCCATTCAGACACTTAAATCACATGGGATTCAACCTATGGCCGACGTCGTCTTAAACCACAAGGCAGCTGCAGACCGTTTAGAATCCTTCCAGGTTATTGAAGTCGACCCAGAAGATCGCACAATTGAACTTGGAGAACCATTTACCATCAATGGCTGGACAGGTTTTACCTTTGATGGCAGACAAAATACCTACAATGATTTTCACTGGCACTGGTACCACTTCACAGGAACTGACTACGATGCTAAACGTCGTAAGTCTGGCATCTATCTCATTCAGGGAGAAAACAAAGGTTGGGCCCACGAGGAATTAGTCGATAATGAAAATGGTAACTATGACTACCTCATGTATGCGGACTTAGATTTTAAGCATCCAGAAGTCATACAAAATATCTATGATTGGGCTGATTGGTTCATGGAAACGACTGGCGTAGCTGGTTTTCGTTTAGATGCCGTCAAGCATATCGACTCCTTCTTTATGCGTAATTTCATTCGTGACATCAAAGAGAAATATGGACAAGACTTCTATGTCTTTGGAGAATTCTGGAATCCAGATAAGGATGCAAACCTTGACTATCTCGAAAAGATTGAAGAACGCTTTGACCTTGTCGATGTCCGACTCCATATGAATCTCTTTGAGGCAAGCCAAGCTGATGCAGACTACGATTTGCGTACCATCTTTAATGATAGTCTGGTTCAAATCAAACCAGATAAGGCTGTAACCTTTGTCGAAAACCATGATACTCAACGAGGACAAGCTTTAGAATCTACTGTAGAAGAATGGTTTAAACCAGCAGCCTATGCTCTTATTCTTTTGCGCGAGCAGGGTCTCCCTTGTGTCTTTTATGGAGACTACTACGGTATCTCTGGTCAATATGCTCAGCAAGATTTTAAAGAAGTTCTTGACTGTCTCTTAGCTATCCGAAAAGATTTAGCTTATGGAGAGCAGACGGACTACTTTGACGACCCTAATTGTATCGGTTGGGTTCGTTCTGGAGCTGACAACCAATCGCCTCTTGCCATTCTTATCTCAAACGCTCAAGAGAATTACAAAACCATGTTTGTAGGTCCAGAATGGGCTGAACATACTTTTGTTGATTTACTTGGCAACCATTCAGACCAAGTGACTATTAATGCTGAAGGATATGGTGAGTTCCCAGTTTCTGAACGTTCTGTAAGTGTTTGGGGACTTACTTATTAAGAACACAAAAAAACTTGCCATAGGCAAGTTTTTTTATTGCTAAATATTAGTCTTTCCAAAGATCCATGGCATTTTTAAAATCAGATGAAACCTGAACATTTTGAGGGTTTGTTGCCTCTCTCTCTTGACGTTTCGCTTCTACCTGGGTTACACTCCTAATCCCTTCATGACGCCAGTTTCGTAGGATAGCTTGGATGTATTTCCAGTTTGGTTTTCCATTTAAAACAGCTTCTCGTAAGGCTTCTTTTATCAAATCCGCACTAGTTCCGTCTTCTTTCAAACTCTTTTCCAAGTCTTCAATTTCAAATGGGCTCAATAGACGACCTAACTCCTGTTGGAAAGTATCTACCAAGCTCTTTAAATCATTTGGAGCAGATTGCACCTGGTTTGGAGCTTGTTTTTCAAAAAGTTGGTCTAGGCGCTCCAAGGCAAGAGTTGCATCGAAGATTACTTCTATTTCGCCATTAAGTTCAATGGTTCGGTATTGAAGCAACCCTTTCTCAGTCAAGCGAGAAATAGCCTGATTGACTTCAGTGACATTTTTGCCGATTTTTTCAGCAATCTGACTTGGAGACAATTCACCTAAAGCCGTTGTATTCTGTAGGTAAAAGAACTGCCAAACCAAGAAATCATCGCTTGACGAGAACAGTTGATTGTAATGTAAGAGCAGGTCACTCGGTAACACTAAGTTTCCTGATTTGAAAGCATCTAAATATGTCATAATTCCTCTTATAAATATCCAAAATGAGACACATCATCTTCACACTCTTTCCACTCAAAACGGCGTTTCTTGGTAAACTGCATAATTTACCCAGTTACTGAAAAAGAGGGCTGCAGATGAACTCCACCTCATACAAGGAAGTTCATGAATGTCATCATTTTTGAAATAATTTTTCTGGTATATGTGGATCTAAACCAGCATCTAGATCTCTAAAATATTCCTTTGCAAGCGTATCGCGATCATACTCTAAATGCCCAAAAGCTATAGACTTCTCTCAAATCTCGACTCGCAAGGATAGAGATCCTACCTCTTCTCCTGATGCTAAAATCTCTAGATTTGTTTTGTTTAGAATATCTTCTTTGTGGACTTCTGTATGGCGAGAATGAGGGGATACATATAAATCATCAAAACCTCTCAGTAGAAGATGACCTTCTTTCAAAACATCTTGAGAATAAATCCCAGAAAGCTTCTGGTCCATCTGGTATTTATCTACGCCATAGCGATAGTATAGACCCTGCCTGTGCTCCCCAACAAATATGCAGGGGTTGAAAAAGACATGGGTCTTAGACCAATCGATAACCTTAGTAAACTCCTCCCAATAGTCAACCTCCTCAAATGGAAGATGCTCAACTGGAGCTCCTGTGATAATCAAGCCATCAAAAATAATCGTCTTTGAACTTCCGAGAAGGTCTTATAAAAAAAGTCTCCATATGCTCTGAGCGAGTTGTTTTTTTCGACTGGTGACTCTCCATATAAAAAAATCAATATCTAACTGCAGAGGAGTATTAGCTAAATGTCTTAAGAGCTGAGTTTCTGTTACAATTTTTAGTGGCATTAGAGTTTAAAATAAGAATTTTCAAGTGGTCGGATATCCTGATGAGCCGCCCGTCTGATCATCCATGACGAAAATATTTTCTGTTTGTAAAAATCTCAACTGCTGGTAATTTTTTTATCAATTCGAATCGGCATAGAAATCTCCTTACTGTATCATATTGGACTCAAGTAAACATGACTGTCATCAACAGGGGAAATAAATCAGCTGACGTTTCTCTTTCCCTTTATTATACTGTAAGAAGATATAGTTTTTCAATTATAGTTTTTCTCTAACTAGATATAGCCTTTTTTTTTATATCATCATGAAGAGAAAAAACAGCCCTAGGGACTGTTTTTTTCATTAATAATGCATCAAACACTTTATAATCGTAATCTCCGATAGCCTCACGACCTTTTGAGCTCATCAAGTTCGATCAAGAAGGCACAACCTGCTACGACTCCACCCAATTTTTCAATCATTTCGATGGTTGCTTTAACAGTACCACCTGTTGCCAAGAGGTCATCTACGATAAGAACACGTTGTCCTGGTTTGATAGCATCTGCGTGCATAGTCAAAGTGTCAACTCCATATTCTTTTTCGTAGTCCGCTGAAATGACTTCACGTGGCAACTTGCCAGGTTTACGAACAGGCGCAAAACCAATTCCCAACTCAAAAGCGACTGGACATCCAACGATAAATCCACGAGCTTCTGGTCCTACAATCATATCGATCTGTTTGTTAGTAGCATATTGAACAATTTCACGAACAGCGTAGCTGTAGGCATTTCCATCTGCCATCAATGGGCTAATATCACGGAAAGTAATTCCTTCTTGTGGATAATTTTCAATACTTGCAATGTAATCTTTTAAGTTCATAGCGTTTCTTTCTTTTAAAGTTTTTACTCCCTATTATACCATAATTCCTAGAAAAGCAAAATAGAAAGAAGCCTTGGAATATCCTTCCAAAGCCTCTCAGCCCTTCATAAAATTCGGAGATTCGCTCGCTCAATGAAATCTTTACTTCTTTTTGCTTTTAGAAGTTTGATTCCGTTGACGATTCTGTTGGATGCGCCACTCTCGCTCAAAGTAAGACATGGTTTCAAATACTCTCTCTGGCAAACCAACATCCAGCAAATAGATTGGGATTTTAAAAACGTTAGAATGTTTTGAACTTGTAAATCTACTTCGAAGACGATACCAGAAAGAGTTGGATTTTAAAAGTTCCTTGTCATAAAACCGAACCTCAATCATATAAAAATCCCTTGCATTTCTACTACCCTTAATTCTCATGAGAGCAAATTTTTCTACCTGTTCCCAGGAATAAAACTGCCAGTCTTTCTTTGGATATGGTTTATAGGAAAATCCTTGAGCCGTACATTTCAAATACTCTTTATCAGAAAAAAGCCGTCGCAAATGTTGATACAAAATGAAGCCAACGATGAGGATTAAGAAACCAATAAAGAGAATTAAGGCCACCAATCCAGCTGGTGCTTCTTCGGGATAGCTCAGCAAAAACGATAGAATCCAAAGTAGAAGAGCCAATTCTAGTAGGTAAAGAATAAGGCTCAAAACAATTTTCTTACTACTCCATTTAATAATTGTTTCTTCCATTATACTAACTCACTTAAATATTCATAGCGTTCATATTTTTCAAGCAAGTCTTCATTTTTCTCGTCTAACTCTTTTTGAAGGGTAGCTAGTTTCCCAAAGTCAGAACCATTTGCTAGCATTTCTTCCTCTATAGAAGAGATGCGGTTTTCCAAGGCTTCGATGTCACCTTCAATACTTGCCCACTCCTGCTTTTCTTGGTAGGTCATCCGTTTCTTTTCTTCACGGACTTTAACGACTTTTTCCTTCTCAACTTTTTGACTTTGTGTTACTGCTTCTGCTTCAAAGGCCTTTTCATCTAGATAGTCTGTATAATGTCCAAAGAAAGGACGGATGGTCCCGTCTTCAAAAGCAAGAATCTTAGTTGCTACCTTATCAAGGAAATAGCGGTCATGACTAACTGTCAAGACTGGTCCTGCAAAACCTTGTAAGAAATTTTCTAGAACTGTTAAGGTCGCAATGTCTAGGTCATTTGTTGGTTCATCTAAGAGAAGTACATTGGGTTTTTCAAGGAGTAATTTGAGGAGGTAAAGACGCTTCTTCTCTCCACCTGACAGCTTCTCAATCAAAGTACCGTGTGTTGAACGAGGGAAGAGAAATTGTTCTAGTAATTCTGCAATAGATGTCGTAGTACCACCGCTAGTCTTAACCTCTTCTGCCACTTCCTGCAGGTAGTTAATAACCCGCTTGCTTTCATCCAAACCTTCGATTTGTTGAGAGAAATAGGCGATGCGAACTGTTTCACCGATGATAACTTGTCCTTCAGTCGCTTCAAGTCTTCCTGCAATAAGGTTAAGAAGAGTTGACTTCCCAACACCATTGTCCCCGACGATTCCGATACGGTCTTTGGCTTGTACCAAAAGATTAAAATGTTTCAGAATCGGTTTATCGTCATAGGCAAAGGAAACATCCTTAAACTCGATAACCTTTTTACCGATACGGCTAGTTTCAAAATTCATGCTCAAGTCTGTCTCAAGGCTAGTATCTGAAACTTCCTTTTTCAAGTCATGGAATCGATTGATACGAGCTTGTTGCTTGGTCGCACGAGCTTGAGGTTGCCGTCTCATCCAAGCTAATTCTTGTTTGTAAAGTTGTTCCTTTTTGTGAAGAAGAGCTGCGTCACGCTCATCCTGTTCAGCCTTGAGACGGACATAATCTTGGTAATTCCCCTGATACTCTGTTAATCCACCTCTATCCAATTCAAAAATTCGCGTAGAAAGAGCATCCAGGAAATAGCGATCGTGGGTGATGAAGAGAACGGTCTTCTTGGAATTCTTCAAGAAAAGTGTCAGCCACTCGATGGTCGCAATGTCCAGATGGTTGGTTGGCTCATCAAGAAGCAAGAGATCATGATTTCCTAAAAGCACTTGCGCCAATTGAACCCGTCTACGAAGACCACCCGACAAAGCTCCAACAGGAGTTGATAATTCTTGAATGCCTAGTTTACTGAGAACAGTCTTGACCTGACTTTCGATTTCCCATGCTTGGAGAGAATCCATCTCCGCCATGACCCGTTCTAGACGCACCTGCTTGTCCTCACTGTAGTTGAGCATAAGCAGTTCATACTCCCGAATCAACTGGATTTCCTTGAGGTCACTGGATAAAACAGTATCCAAGACAGTCTTGCTATCATCAAATTCCGGATTCTGGGTCAAATAACCAATCTTGTAATCACTCTTTGCTGAAAAAGGGCTAATATCGCCATCAAAACCTGAAACACCTGAAAGCACATCTAGAAGGGTCGTTTTCCCAGTTCCGTTGACCCCAATGAGTCCTATACGATCTAAGTCATGGATGATAAAAGAAATATCCTTAAAAACGGTCTTGTCACCAACTGATTTACTTAGTTTTTCAACGATAAAATCACTCATTTTCTCTCCCTTAAGTATGCATGAATGGCTTCCACTTCATTATCTAGATTACCATCCACAATAGCATACTCAATTTCCTCTAAAACATCTCCTAATTCTGGACCTGGATGATAGCCATATTCCTTGATGAGAATGCCACCATTAATTTGCATCTCTTTCTTATCATGAATAGTCAAGCTCTCGTAGGTTTCTGTGATCGCTTGCGGGTTGACTTCCTTCCCTTGAGCTCTGCGAAGATTTTCAGCCTGTAAAAGCAAGTCTAGATCAAAGCGGTAGCAATCACGCTTTACCTAGTTCCCCTTCTTCACGAAGTTCTAAGATCGTAAGTAAATCCTGAACTTGCTTTGGCAAATTGACGTGAAGTCTTCCAATGTTTCAAAAATTGTTGAGCATCTTCCACTTCTAAAACCCATAAAAGCGCTGCCCAAGCTTGCTCAGAAGATTCAAAAGTAAAATCTTTTTCTAAATCAAACAAAGACTGGAGTTTTTCCTGACTACCTACCATATCTGGAAGATAATCATAAGCTTGACTCTCAATCATAGATGATAAACCTACTCGCCAATAGGGAGCCAGTAAAAGCTTATCAAACTCGACAAAGGTGCGCTCCACAGAGATTTTAGTCTAAGAGTGGCGTCAAGGCCTTCATCGCTTCAAACGTTTCTTGCTCGAGTTCAAAACCAAGACTAGCTTGGAAACGAAAGCCACGCATGATGCGTAGCGCATCTTCGTTGAAACGTTCACTAGCTACACCGACAGCTCGCAGGACTTGATTTTCTAAATCTTTGAGACCATCAAATAAATCGACGATTTCCCCTGTCTCATCCAAGGCAAAGGCATTGACTGTGAAATCTCGGCGTTTGAGATCTTCTTCGAGTGAACGAACAAAAGAAACAGAACTTGGTCTCCGATAGTCTACATAGACATCCTCTGTTCGAAAAGTGGTGACTTCGTACTCTTCATCTCCATCTAAAACCAAAACGGTCCCATGCTCAATGCCGATATCAGCTGTGCGTGGAAAAATCTGCTTGGTCTCTTCAGGGATAAGATGAAGTCGCGATATCCACATCATGGATGGGACGATTGAGAAGGGCATCCCTAACAGAGCCACCCACAAAATAAGCCTCAAATCCTGCTTCTTTAATTTTTTCTAATACTGGTAAAGCCTTCTGAAATTCAGAAGGCATTTTTGTTAATTTCATAATAAGTGTTCTAATCCATAAACAAGCTCATGACGCTTGACAACTTCTTTGATTCCCAAATTCACCCCTGTCATGAAGGAGCTACGATCATAGGAGTCATGACGCAGGGTCAATCCTTCTCCTTGATTTCCAAAAATAACTTCCTGATGAGCTACCAAACCTGGTAAACGAACCGAATGGATTCGCATACCATCAAAGTTAGCTCCACGTGCTCCCGCAATGAGTTCTTCCTCATCGCTAGCACCTTGTTGAATAGACTCACGAACTTCAGCCATCAACTCAGCTGTTTTTGATAGCTGTCCCGCTCAGCGCATCTTTTTTTCTTATCATGGTGAAGTTCAATAATCTCCACATTTGGGAAGTATTTTGCTGCCTGTGCTGCAAATTGCATGAGTAAGACAGCACCCAAGGCAAAGTTAGGAGCAATCAAGCCACCCAAGCCTTTGGAACGAGACAATTCTTTTAATTCTTCGATTTCTTGACTGGTGAAACCTGTCGTTCCTACTACTGGAGCAAAGCCATGTTCAAGAGCAAAGCGTGTATTCTCATAGGCGACAGCTGGTGTAGTAAAAGTCCACCCAAACATGGGCATCAAAAGCCTGCTAAGTCATTCTTATCATTGAATACTGGAATTCCTGCCATTCAGATGCAGACTCAAAAGGATCCAAAACAGCTACTAGTTCAAGTTCAGGATCAGACAAAAACCATCTGACAAGCAGATTGACCCATTCTTCCCTTAAAACCAGCAATAATCACTCGAATACTCATCTTTACTCCTATTTAAGATACAAAGCCTGTAAGAACACAAAGTGAAAATAGGAGTTCTGATCAAGGGAGTTTCTTCTCCTTGGAAGAACTATCTTTTTCACATAGGGTTCCAGGCGTGTTCAATTCTAAGATACAAAGGACGTTAGCTGCCCATGAAAAAAATAGGGAATGGCGCTGACTTTCCACGAAAGGCAAGACAGGCATCTTTTTTCAAGAGGCAGATAGTCCGTGTTCAATTTTAAGATACAAAGCCTGCAAGAACAATTTAGACAATTGGTGTATAACCTAAAAGCAATACTTCCTTCTCCAAGGTGAGTCCCAATAACACTACCGAAGGTTGCAATTGAAATGTCTGTAGCTACTCCACCGTCTAACAAAAGCTGAAGCAAATCAGCTGCTTTTTGAGGAGCATTCCCATGAATTACAGTAATCTGATAATTTCCATTACTTGTTACTTCTTTGACAATTTCAACCAAACGTTTTGTTGCTTTCTTCTCTGTACGAACCTTCTCATAAACTTCGATAACACCTTGGTCATTGAAATAGAGAATTGGTTTAATGCTAAGAAGATTCCCTAAAATAGCTGCGCCATTTGATAAACGACCACCTTTAACCAGATGATCAAGGTCATCTACCATGATAAAGGCAGAGGTATTTTCAATCTGTTCGGTTAACTTATCTAGTATAGACTGGAAATCATCTCCCTGCTCAGACCATTGAAAAACACTTTCTACCATGAAACCTAGAGGGGCACTTGTAATACGAGTATCAGGAAAAGCAATGGTTAGATCTTCAAACTCATCCGTCATATACTGGATATTCTGGTGAAATCCTGAGATTCCAGAAGAAAGGAAGAGACCCAAAACATGAGTATAGCCTTTTTCTTTTAATGATGATAAAATTTCATCCAACTTTTGCAATACTTGGTTGACTTGTTTTAGGTAGTTCAGATGAACGAGCCATTTTTTCATAAAATTCTTGAGCGGTTAGATTTACACCTTCAACATACTCCTGTCCGTCGATATTCACAGGAATGTCAAGCACAAATAAATCTTCTTTCCGCAAGGTTTCCGCTTGTAGAAAAGCAGATGAGTCTGTTATGACCGCTAATTTCATTCTTTTAAAACTCCAAATTAATTCCTGGTAAATCTAGTGCAATTTCCGTTACTTCATAAGTCAAACGGTTTAGCATATCCAAAGAAGGACGAGCAAGCGTCTCAACTTCTTCTTGACTAAAGTCACTTGGTTGATCTACGATACGACCTTCAACGTGGTTGACTTGAGAAATAGTACCACTGATAACAAATTTATCAAAAACAATCATAAAGCTCAAAACAACTACGAGAGAAGTCACCTGATTTTCTTGGTCATGTTGAAGTAGTTGGAAGTTCACATCAACCTTTGTTTCAGGAATTCCGTTCTCATTTTCCCATTCAAAGTTACGAGCATCAAAGTGATACTGACTTACAAATTCTTGTTCACGTTTTAAATTCATCATATTCTCCATGGTTACAATTTACTTTGACATTGTAACATATTTTCTTATTTTCTGCTAACTTTCCTAAATTCCGATTTCTGCTTTCACAACTTCAGCAATGGTATCCACATAGTAATCTACTTCTTCAGTTGTTGGTGCTTCAGCCATGACACGCAAGAGTGGCTCAGTTCCACTTGGGCGAACGAGAATACGTCCGTTACCTGCCATCTCTTCTTCCATCTTATCGATAATAGCCTTGATAGCTGGTACTTCCATGGCTTTGTCTTTCATGGTGTTTTCCACACGGATATTAACCAATTTTTGTGGGTAAATTGTTACTTCTGAAGCCAATTGAGATAAGCTCTTACCTGTTTCTTGCATGATCTTAGTCAATTGAACTGCTGACAACTGACCATCACCAGTTGTATTGTAGTCCATCAAGATAACGTGACCTGACTGCTCTCCACCGAGATTGTAGCCTGATTTTCTCATTTCTTCAACTACATAGCGGTCTCCAACAGCAGTGACAGCTTTATTAATGCCTTCACGATCCAAGGCTTTATGGAAACCAAGGTTGGACATAACTGTTGTTACAATTGTATTTTGTGCCAATTGACCTTTTTCAGAAAGGTATTTACCGATGATATACATAATCTTATCACCGTCGACAATCTCACCGTTTTCATCTACTGCAATCAAACGATCGCTGTCCCCATCAAAGGCTAAACCAATGGCAGATTGATTTTCTTTGACAAGTTCTTGCAAGGCTTCTGGATGAGTCGAACCAACATTCAAGTTAATGTTCAAACCATCTGGAGTTTCTCCAATGACAGTGATTTGAGCACCCAAATCTGCAAAAATTTGACGAGCACTTGTAGAAGCTGCTCCATTTGCAGTATCCAAGGCTACCTTCATCCCTTCAAGAGCTGTTCCAGTTGAAACCAGGTAGGCTTCATACTTGCGTAATCCTTCTGGGTAATCAACAACAGTACCTAATCCTTCAGCACTTGGACGTGGGAGAGTATCTTCACTGGCGTCAAGCAAGGCTTCGATTTCTGCTTCTTTTTCATCGTCTAGCTTAAAGCCATCGCCACCAAAGAATTTAATCCCGTTATCAAGGGCTGGGTTGTGGCTAGCTGAAATCATGACACCTGCGCTCGCTCCTTCAGTTTTCACCAAATATGCTACTGCAGGCGTAGCAAGTACACCAAGTTTATAAACGTGAATTCCCACAGAAAGAAGACCAGCAATCAAGGCTGCTTCTAACATTTCCCCTGAAATACGTGTATCTCGTCCAACAAAAACCTTAGGCGCTTCTGTCGCATGTTGACTGAGGACATATCCTCCAAGCGACCCAATTTAAAGGCCAATTCTGGCGTTAATTCTACGTTTGCTTCTCCACGGACTCCGTCCGTTCCAAAATATTTACCCATTTTATCATTCCTTTTCTAGTATAATGTTTATTTTAAGATTCTGACTTCGTCTCTGCTGCTGTCGTTGAAGAGTTTTCAGTAGAGGAAGTATTACTTGTTGTGGTTGTGCTACTTGTTGTTCTTACAGCTTTGGTCGTTACTTTCATAGTAGTTTCAAAAGGTGTAATCACTGTTGGTAAGACAGCCCCATTTTTATCAACAGCTTGCAAAGGAACTGATCCAGAATAGTTCCCTGTAATCTGTTCACTCGTTGGTAAAACTGCAACAATCCGATCAATCTTAGATAGTGTATCCGCATCACTAGTTACTGAAACTTTTTCATCAGAAACAGTAACACGTTCGATTATAATCTTCTCATCAATTTGACTAGAATCAATTTGAGGTACAACAGGTACATTATCTCGAGTAACTTTCTTACCAACCTTGACTGTGATTTTTTGTGGTGTTGCTACAGCTGTCAAACCACTTGGAAGATTTTCAATGGTCAAGGGAACTTCAATCGTTCCTTCTGTAGCTTGCGTCAAATCAGCAGTCACTTTAAATTTACGAGTGCTCTCCTGCATCTCACTAGCCAAGGTGACTCGATTCGAACCCGTCAAAAATACCGTTACTTCTGAGCTGAAACCACTGATAAAATATTGCTCACTATCATATTGAATATCAATCGGTACATTGACTACTGTATTGGTATAGGTTTCAGTTTTCGTTTGTCTTGCGTTGGTATTGTTTTGATAATTGATTGATGTTGCATAGATAAACAGGACACATGCAAAGAGGAGTGAGGAGATGATATAAAGACTATTTCTTTTCATTATTCCAGCCTCCTAATAGACGTTCTTTTAAGCTTAGTTCTTGTTCATCCTTAGGTATCAGAATACGACGTAGTTCTTCCTCGAATTCTTCCAAACTTAGATCATGTTTGAAGACACCGTTATAGGTGATGGATATACCTCCAGTTTCTTCAGACACAACAAAAGTAAGGGCATCTGAAACTTCTGATAAACCTATGGCTGCACGGTGACGAGTTCCGAACTCTTTGGAAATACCTGTGTTTTCAGTCAGTGGTAAATAGGCAGAAGTTACTGCAATCCGATCTCCACTGATAATGACTGCACCGTCATGGAGAGGCGTATTAGGGATAAAGATGTTAATTAATAACTCAGCAGAAATCTTAGCATCCAAAGGAATTCCTGTAACGATGTACTCCTGCAAGGTTCTCACACGTTGAACAGCTACCAAAGCTCCAATCTTTCGCGGGCTCATATACTCAACCGATTTTACAAAAGACTGTACCATCTGCTCTTCTGAACTCATAGGAGTATTTGAAAAGAAGTCCGTAGCTCGACCTAATCGTTCCAAACCTGTCCGAATTTCTGGAGAAAAGATAACAACCGCTGCGATAACTCCATAGGTAATCAATTGGTTAATCAACCAGGAAATAGTCGTCAAGCCCAAAAAATTAGCCGCAATCTGAGCTAAGATAAAAACTAAAACGCCTCGAACCAGAATCATAATCTTGGTTCCTGCAATTGATTTTGTAAATTGATATAAGATATAAGCAACGATTAGAATATCAATCACATTTATCGCAATACTCCAAGGACTGGAAAACAAACTAGACCAGTATTGAAGATTAGATAATTGCTGAAAATTCATCCTGTGTCCCCTCTCCAAAAAAGCTTCTCTTCATTATACCATTTTTAATGGAAATTTTCTCCCCCCTACCTCATTTTAAATTGGCAGAAAATATGATAGAATAAAATGATAAAAATGAAATAAGGAGAAACCATGTCTGAATTATATGATATTACCATCATAGGGAGGTGGCCCAGTTGGTCTTTTCGCAGCCTTTTATGCAAATTTACGTCAAGCTAAAGTACAAATCATTGACTCTCTTCCTCAATTAGGTGGCCAACCTGCCATTCTTTATCCTGAAAAACAAATTCTTGATGTCCCAGGTTTCCCAAATCTCACTGGTGAAGAATTAACAAATCGCCTCTTAGAACAATTACAAGGGTTTGATACACCAGCCCATCTCAATGAAACTGTTCTTGAAATTGAAAAAGAAGATGGTGTTTTTAAGATTACAACCACTAAAGGAACTCATACTAGCAAAGCTGTTATTATCGCAATGGGCGGTGGTGCCTTTAAACCGCGTCCACTTGAATTGGATGGTGTTGATAGTTATGAAAATATCCACTACCACGTTTCTAACATTCAACAATATGCTGGCAAGAAAGTAACCATCCTGGGTGGAGGAGACTCAGCTGTGGACTGGACTCTGGCTTTTGAAAAGATTGCTCCAACTACACTTGTTCACCGTCGAGACAACTTCCGTGCGCTTGAACATAGTGTCCAAGCTCTTCAAGAATCATCTGTTAGCATCAAAACACCATTTGTGCCAAGTCAACTTCTTGGAGATGGAAAAACTCTTGACAAGCTCGAAATCACAAAAGTCAAATCCGATGAGACTGAAACCATTGAACTCGACCACCTCTTTGTCAACTATGGCTTCAAATCATCAGTTGGTAATCTTAAAAACTGGGGATTAGAACTGAATCGCCATAAGATTATCGTCAATAGCAAGCAGGAGTCAAGTCAGGCTGGAATTTACGCTATCGGTGACTGCTGCTACTACGATGGTAAGATTGACTTGATTGCAACAGGTCTTGGTGAAGCACCAACTGCTGTCAACAATGCCATTAACTACATTGATCCAGAACAAAAAGTACAACCAAAACACTCTACTAGTCTATAAGAAAAACCACGAATCCTAGGGTTCGTGGTTTTGTACCTATCATAGTTCATCGGCAATTTTGTTGATCTTTCTCAATCTATGATTAACACCACTTTTGGTGAGTGGATTTGTCAAACTGTCTGCCAATTGCTGGATAGAGTAGTCCGGATGTTGGATACGCAAATGCGCTACTTCCTGCAAATCTGCTGGAAGATTATCCAAACCAATTCTATCTTTGATTTTACTGATATTGTTGATGGTTTTCATGCTCGCAGAAACCGTACGAGCGATATTAGCTGTCTCTGCATTATTAGCACGATTGAGATCATTCCGAGTTTCTCGGAGAATCTTGACGCCTTCAAAAGTATCTCTCGCCTCCATGGCTCCCACTAAAATCAGGAAATCCATAATATCTTCCGCTCGCTGAAGATAGGTCACTGCCCCCTTTTTTCGTTCGATAACCTTTGCATCTAGCAAGAACTGCTGCAAGAGCGAAGCAATCCCTTGGGCGTGGTCCAGATAAACAGAACTTATTTCTAACTGATACTTGCCTGACTCGGGATCTCTGATACTCCCATTTGCTAAAAATGCACCACAGAGATAGGCACGACCTGCTTCCTCATCTCCTAAAATCTCTGGATCAATCCCTGTTTCCAAACCAAAGAAAGAATCGGCCAAACGCAAATCTGCTAAAAGTTCCTGGACTCGCTCATCTGTAAAAACAGTATAGACACGATTTTTTCTAAGATTACTTCTCTGGTGGTGACGAATCTCAGACTTGATGCCATAAAAGTGCAAGAAAGATTCATAGAGATGACGAGCCAATTTAGCATTTTCTGTAATGACGGACAAGGTCAAACCAGAGCTCGATAAACCAATACTACCGGACATCTTGATAATAGCTGACAATTCATGACGACTCAGGTGATGCTGACTTAAAATTTCTTCTTTTACTGCTACTGTAAAACTCATTTTCTCACCTGTATGATACGCATGAGCTCATCTACGATTAAATCACCATCGTGAAAGGCTCCCCCATTTTCCAAGCGTAGAAAGTTGGATGAAATGACACGTGGGACTTGCTTACGCAAACCTTCAAAATCATGCTCAACCTGCACCAAATACTCATCAAAACGGTTGGTATCCATATAGTCCCTCGGAACCTTTTCGATATTAACAAGGACAGTATCGATAAATGGACGGCCCAAATGACGATGTAAGACTTCTACGTGATCACTATCTGAGAAATGCTCCGTTTCTCCACGTTGGGTCATAATATTGCAGACATAGGCAATCTCTGCCTTAGTCTCTAGAAGAGCCTGACCGATTTCTTCAATAACAATATTTGGTAAGATGGATGTAAAGAGCGATCCCGGTCCCAAAACAATCATATCACTCTCAAGAATGGTATTGACAACACGACGGCTAGCCTGCGGTTTTTCATCATCTAGAGTGTTTGTCACATAGACATGATCAATCATTCCTGGATGGTCTGCGATGTGACTTTCCCCAGCAACTTCTGAACCATCTTTAAAGACAGCATGGAGTGTCAAAGGATGGTCACTTGATGGGAAAATCTTCCCTGTAGTATGGAAGAATTTACTCAGCAATTGCATGGCATTATAGGTCGAACCCTGCATTTCAGATAATCCAGCTATGATAATGTTTCCTAATGGATGACCAGCAAAAGCACCAGCATCCTCTGAAAAACGGTATTGAAAGACTTTTTCATAGAATTTTGGCATATCTGACATGGCTACAAGGACATTACGTAAATCCCCTGGAGGTGTCAACTGTTGAATATTCTTACGCAATTCACCTGAAGAACCACCATCATCCGCAACGGTTACTATGGCTGCAATTTCGACGTCTTTTTCCCGTAGACTATTTAAAATAACAGGGATCCCGGTTCCACCACCAATCACCGTAATTTTGGGTTTTCTCATGAACGGTTTACCGTTTCCTTTCTTCGGTCTTTATCACGATGGCTTTCATTTACAGGCCAATGTTTCGCCAAATCATTGGCTAATCGTTTGGCAAAGGCAACGCTTCGGTGTTGACCACCTGTACAACCCACTGCAATGGTTAAAACAGATTTTCCTTCTTTTTTATAACCTGGTAGAATTGGTTCAATCAATGCTAACAAATGTCGGTAGAAATCCTCAGATTCCTCATGATTCATAACATAGTCATAAACCGCCTTGTCCTCACCCGTCTGATTACGAAGTTCTGGAAAATAGTATGGGTTTGGTAAAAAGCGAACATCAAATACCAAATCAGCATCAATTGGAATTCCGTATTTAAATCCAAAGACATGACCTCAATACGGAAGGACTGAGTTTGTTCTTGGTCCGAAAATTGCTCTGCAATGGTTTTACGAAGTTCACGAGGAGTTAACTCTGTTGTGTCAACCACGTTTTGACTCATATTTTTTAATGGAGCCAAGAGTTCGCGTTCCAACTTGATCCCGTCCAAGATACGACCATCTGCTGCTAGTGGGTGACTTCTTCTTGTTTCCTTATAGCGTGCCACTAATTCCTTATCAGCTGCATCCAAAAACAGAATCTTGAAATCCAAATCATCTTGGTTTTCCAATTCATCTAAGACAGCCTGAATCTCTGAGAAGAAAGAACGGCTACGCATATCCACCACTAGGGCTAACTTATGGTCATCGTCCTTGGTCTCGACCAACTGCAAAAACTTTGGCAAGAGAGCAGGCGGCATATTATCAATGGTAAAATATCCTAAATCTTCAAAGGACTGAATGGCTACAGTTTTTCCTGCACCACTCATCCCTGTCACAATCACCAGGTGAAGTTGTTTCATTGTCATCATAGTCTCCTTATATCAAAAGAAGTTTGGAAGAACCAAACTTCTACTAGCTTTATCCAATCTCTGCGATGACTTCAATTTCGACTTTTACATCGCGAGGAAGACGAGCTACTTCCACAGCTGAACGAGCTGGAAACTCCTTATTAAAGGCTGTTTGGTAAACCTCATTAAAAGGAACAAAGTCGTTCATATCACTCAAGAAACAGGTTGTTTTAACAACATGGTCAAAATCTGTACCTGCCTCTGCTAAAATAGCTCCAATGTTTTTCAAGACTTGTTCTGTCTGTTCTTGAATCGTTTCTCCTACGATTTCTCCAGTTTCAGGAGATAGTGGAACTTGACCGCTAGCGAACAAAAGGTTGCCAACGATTTTTCCTTGAACGTAAGGCCCGATTGCCTTTGGAGCTTTATCTGTATGAATTGTTTTTGCCATATGTATTCCTCACAGTTTTTCTAAAATAGCATCCCAAGCCTGGTCCATTCCTGCTTTTGTCATAGATGAAAAGAGGATAAAATCATCACTTGGGTCAAAGTTTAATTTCTTTTTAATAGCTGATTCGTGCTTGTTCCATTTGCCACGCGGAATCTTGTCTGCCTTAGTCGCCACAATGATGACAGGAATCTCATAATACTTAAGAAATTCGTACATCTGCACATCATCTGCTGTCGGGTCATGACGAAGGTCAACGAGACTAACAACCGCTCGAAGATTTTCTCGAGTAGTCAAGTACTCCTCAATCATACGACCCCATTTCACGTTCCTTTTTGGAAACACGGGCATAACCATAACCAGGCACATCCACAAAACGCATCTTATCATCAATGTTAAAGAAATTGAGTAGTTGTGTTTTTCCTGGTTTTCCTGAAGTACGAGCTAGATTTTTACGATTGAGCATGGTGTTGATAAAACTTGACTTCCCAACATTTGAGCGACCTGCAAGAGCAATCTCAGGAAGTTCATCCTCTGGATAGTGGGACTTGTTGGCTGCACTCAGCAAAATCTCAGCATTGTGTGTATTGATTTCCATAGTCACCTCTAGGCTGTCTCTAGGATTGGCTTAGCCGTTCCGTCAACCGCTTCTTTTGTGATACGAACAGTTTTCACATTTTCTTGACTTGGAACTTCAAACATAACGTCTAGCATGGTTTCTTCGATAATTGAGCGAAGACCACGCGCACCCGTTTTACGTTCGATAGCTTTATTTGCAATTTCCTGAAGAGCTTCATCGTCAAATTCAAGCTCTACATCATCATAAGAAAGCAAGGTCTGGTATTGTTTAACCAAGGCATTTCTTGGTTCCTTCAAGATGCGAACCAAATCATCTACAGTCAACTGCTCCAAGGCTGCAAAGACAGGCAAGCGTCCAATCAACTCAGGAATAATACCGAATTTTTGAATATCTTCTGCGATGATTTCTTGCATGTAAGAACTATTTTCGTCAATGGCCTTGTTATTTTGTCCGAAACCAATCACTTTCACCCAAACGCTGTTTGACAATTTCTTCGATTCCATCGAAGGCACCACCCACGATAAAGAGGATATTTTTCGTATCCACTTGAATCATTTCTTGTTGTGGATGTTTGCGTCCACCTTGAGGTGGTACGCTAGCTACAGTTCCCTCGATAATCTTGAGGAGGGCTTGTTGCACACCTTCACCAGAAACATCACGTGTGATAGACACGTTCTCGCTCTTCTTAGCAATCTTGTCAATCTCATCGACGTAGATAATCCCACGTTCTGCACGTTCGATGTTAAAGTCAGCGGCCTGCAAGAGTTTGAGGAGGATATTTTCCACGTCCTCACCCACATACCCAGCCTCAGTCAGAGCTGTCGCATCTGCAATTGCAAAAGGCACATTCAAGCTCTTAGCCAAAGTCTGAGCCAAGAAAGTTTTCCCTGATCCAGTTGGACCAATCATCAGGATGTTTGACTTCTGCAAATCCACATCTTCTGACTCTTCACGCGTATCGTGGAAATTGATGCGTTTGTAGTGGTTATATACAGCCACTGCCAGAGCCCGTTTGGCACGATCTTGACCGATCACATAGTGGTTCAAAATGTTTAGGAGTTCGATTGGTTTTGGTACCTCAGACAAGTCCGCCAAAACTTCCTCAGCCAACTCCTCACGAATAATTTCCTGGGCCAACTCCACACATTCATTACAGATAAAGGCATTGTTCCCAGCAATTATTTTTTTAACTTCTTCTTGGCTTTTGCCACAAAATGAGCAATAAACCATCATATCATTTTTCCTATTTGTAGACATGATTCCCTTCCGTTCTAACTATTCATTCTATCTAAAATAAGGTCATATAAAAAGCATGAATGCTATTCACCAAGTTTGTGAAAAGCATTTAGCCAAAAGCAGAGTAGCAAGTCCAAAAGCGCTTTTTTTACGAAAAAGCGTGTGTTCCAACTACAAGACAGACAGCACACAAAAGAGCTGTAAAAAATCCAAAAATACTGCGCTCCATTAGACTTCCTTTCTCTTTCTATATTCGATGGTAAAATCATAGACATTTTTCTCATCTTTGGAATAAGATTTGCTTGCAACAGTCTCAAAAACAGTCAAGTCAAAATCTTCTGAGAAATAGGTATCCCCTTCAACTTGAGCATGAATTTGTGTCACAATAATCTCATCGAGATAAGGTTCAAAAAGCTGAAAAATCTGCTTGCCACCAATGATATAGAGATTCTTATCCTGATGATGATACCAGTCTAAAACATCCTCAACATTTTGGAAAACCAGAGCACCATCAATTGACTCGTCAGGATTGCGCGTCAAAATCAAGGTCTCACGTCCTGGAAGCAAACGTCGTCCCATTCCATCAAAGGTTACACGGCCCATTAAAATGGCATGATTCAAGGTTGTTTCTTTAAAATGCTTTAACTCTGCAGGCAAATGCCATGGTAAGCGTTCCTCTTTTCCGATTACACCCTTTTCATCTTGAGCCCAGATGGCTACGATTTTTTTTGTCATGCTTTCATCCTTTTTATTGATAGTTCTATTTTATCAAAAATCTTCAAAAAAGACTGTTTTGGAATGCCCTCTTGAATAGAAAAAATCCGTAGAAAACTTCTACGGATTTTTAGAAAAATACAGTATCTTACAAACCAGGTGCTTGTCCTAATTCTGCTGCAAGCATCCAGACTGTTTTTTCAAGGTCAGCTTTAGCACCAACGAAGATATCATTGGTTACATCATCACCTTCTTCATCTGTTACATCCAAAGCTTTTTGGAAAAGAGTGATAAGGTAACGATAAATTTCAAGGACACGTTCCAAACTTTCTTCAACGTTACGGAATTCTCCAACTCCTTCTTCGATTTCACTGTGTTGAAGGAATTCTGTCAAAGTAGAGTATGGTTTGCCACCAAGTGTAATCAAGCGTTCGCTGATTTCATCAAGATAACCATCTAGACTATCCATGTATTCATCCATCTTTGGATGCCATACCATAAATCCACGTCCACGCATGTACCAGTGTACTTGATGAAGAGCAATATGTGCTACGTACAAGTCAGCTACTGCTTGATTCAAAACTTCCTTTGTATTTACTAGCGCTTCTGCCGCTGGTTTAGTTAATGTTGCTACATCTTTTACTGCTTCTTTTTTCAATTCAACCATTTTTCTCACCTCGTAAAATTATTTTTGTAACCATATTTATTGATTACTACCTCAGTATACTACTCCTAGTAGACAAAAGCAAGAAAATTAACCCATATTAAAAAAGTTGCAATAGACTGATAATTTAAGAAAATGAGCAGATATCTTTTTAGTTATTTTCAGTATCTTTCCGAGAGAATTGGCTTTGATAAAGGTCATAATAGAATCCTTTTGCAGCCAAAAGACTTTCATGATTTCCCTGTTCGATTATCTGTCCATCTTTAAGTACCAAATCTTATCAGCTTCCTGAATTGTCGAAAGACGGTGAGCAATGACAAAGCTTGTTCTTCCCTTCATCAAACGCTTCATAGCTTTTTGAATCAAGAGTTCTAAACGGGTGTCAACTGATGATGTCGCTTCATCAAGGATTAGAATTTTTGGATTGGCTAAGAGGGCACGCGCAATTGTTAAAAGCTGTTTCTGACCAAGAGAAATATTACTTGACTCTTGGTTCATTTCCATGTTATAGCCACCAGGAAGGGTGCGGATAAAGTGGTCAACATTGGCCGCCTTAGCAGCTTCAACGATTTCTTCATCTGTTGCCTCAAGATTTCCAAAGCGAAGATTTTCCTTGATACTACCTTCATAGAGCCAGGCATCCTGTAGGACCATCCCAAACTGTCGACGATAGTCCTGACGCGACAGATCACGTATGTCTTGGCCATCCACTAAAATAGCACCAGCTGTCACATCGTAAAAACGCATGAGAAGGTTAATCAAAGTTGTTTTACCAGCTCCAGTAGGTCCAACGATAGCCACCATCTCTCCAGGTTCAACATCTAAGTTAAAATTGCGAATCAATGGTTTATTTTCCACATATTGGAAATCGACATTCTTGAAGCTAACTTGACCTGTCAATGGTGCCAAGTCTCTTACTTCTGTAGTTTGGACTTCTTCTTGTTCATCCAAAACTTCAAAGACACGGTCAAGCGAAGACTTAGCACTTTGCATTTGCCCAGCTAATTGAGTGATATTTTGGATTGGCTGACTGACTTGCCACACATACTGAACGAAAGCTTGCATATTACCAATCGTCAAACGCCCTGCAATAACCTGCAATCCACCTAATACTGCAACAATCAGATAGGTTAAATCAGACACGATATGAAGAGCAGGCATCATCAATCCTGAAATAAAGCTCGCCTTAAATCCGACTTGTTGCAATTCATCCGTAATCTTTTCAAATCTCTCTTGAGAGTTTTCTTCACGTCCGAAAAGTTTTAAAACATTGAAACCTGTCAAGTTTTCCTGTACAAATCCATTCATACGTCCCAATATAGCTGCCTGCTGTTTAAAGTATGGTTGCGACCGATTTAGAATCGTTTTAGCTCCAAAATAAGTCACTGGAATCGACAAGATAACAATGATAGCCAACTGAAGATTGAGATAGAGGACCATTCCCATAACAAAAATAATGGTAAAGACTGCATTGACAATCTGTAAGAAGGACTGTTGTAGAGCGTTCGAAACAGTTTCAACGTCACTTGTAAAACGACCTAGCAAATCTCCAAACTGGTGTTTGTCAAAGTAGGATACAGGGATACGATTGATTTTTTCACTCATTTCATTTCGCAAATCCTGTATCATGGACTGCACCGCATTGGTCATAAAGTAGTTTGAATAATATGACCCCAACTCATAGAGAAGACCACGCAAGAGATAGATCACTAGAATCACTGCGATATAGCTGGTATTGATACCCGCTCCTGCAACACCATTTGCCATAGCAAGGAGATTTCTTGTTAACTCAGTGATAGCAAGCCCCAATATGAATGGCTCGATAACACTCATAATGACGCTGACTATTTTCAAGAAGACTGCGAAGAAAACAGAGAATCGGTAGGCTTTTAAATAGCTCCATAGACGAGCTAGACTAGATTGTTGTTTCATCCTTTACCTCCTATTCTTCTGTTAGAGACGCATTTTTCAGCTGCGACTCAGCAATTTCTCGATAAATGTCATTGGTTTCCATCAATTCTTCATGACGACCACGACCAACGATTTCACCCTTATCAAGGACGATAATCTGGTCCGCATCCATAATAGTTCCAACACGTTGCGCAACAATCAATACCGTTGCATCCTGAGTCACTTCCTTGAGACGACGGCGTAAGATTGCATCTGTACGATAGTCCAAGGCTGAGAAAGAATCATCAAAGATATAGATGTCTGGACCCTTGATGACTGCTCGGGCAATCGACAAGCGTTGCTTTTGACCACCTGATAGATTGCTTCCCCCTTCAGCCAGATGAGTTGCGAAACCTTCTTCTCGACTTTCGATAAAGTCCTTGGCTTGGGCTACATCAGCTGCTTGGTGCAAGTCCTCATGGCTGGCATCCTCTTTCCCGTAACGGAGATTGTCTGCGATAGTCCCTGTAAAGAGCAAGGCTTTTTGTGGAATAAATCCAATCTTTTGACGGAGTGATTTGAGACGGTAATCTCGAACATCAACACCATCGACCTTGATTTTTCCAAGGGTAACATCGTAGAATCGAGGAATCAATTGAACCAGAGTAGACTTACCTGACCCAGTCGAACCGATAAAGGCAATGGTTTCCCCTGGTTTAGCAGTGAAGGAAATATTATGCAAAACAGGGCTTTCTGTTTCCCCAGGATAAGCAAAGGTCACATTATCAAATTCTAGATAACCATGTGTTTCTGTTTCTTGAATTCCGTCCTCATTTGGATCAATGGAAATAGGCATATCCATGATTTCCTTCAAACGTTCACTGGATACGGCGGTTCTAGGATACATGGTAAAAAGGTTTGACAAGAAGAGGAAGGACAAGAGGGCGTGGAAACTATACTCGATGAAGGCTACCAAATCCCCAATCTGCAAACTGCCATGCTTCAGAGGATCCAAAGCAAACCAAACGATAGCTACAATCATGGCAATAATGATTTGCACAAAAAGTGGTTCCGTCAAACCAGTTAATTTGAACAAGCGATTCGAATTATCCGCATAGATTGCATTTTTCTCTTCGAAACGTTTTTCTTGGAAGTCTTCACGAGCAAAGGCACGAATCACTCGTAGACCCATCAAATTTTCACGAACATACTGGTTAATCTTGTCCAGTGTTTTTTGTTGTTTTTCAGATAAGGGACGTGTTTTCACCGCCACATAAATGACTACTACAGCTAGAAAAGGAACGGAAAAAGCTACGATCCAGGCTAGTGAGGGACTCGTCAAGAAAATCATGAGAATACTCGACAGCATCATCATGGGAGTAATGACACCCAACTTAAGCGTCTGTTCTGCAAACTGCATGAGGACAAAGGCATCACTCGTAATACGAGTAACTAATGAGGATACTCCAATTTGTTCATATTCGTGATGAGAATACTCTTGTAATTTAGCATAAACATCATTTCGCATATCCTTAACCATATTGGTGGTCAATTTACTAGCAGCATAGGATAGAACAACCCGCCCAAATGTCCCCAAGACGATAATAACCAACATTACGATAGCCCAAATAGAGTTTATCCTTATCGCCTTGGTTGATTCCCTGGTCAATCATGCGAGCCAGTACAGTCGGTAGCCCAAGATTGACAAGGACAAAGAAAATAGCTCCGAGGAAGTCTAATAGTAGCCACTTGGGATAACGTTTGAGATAAGACCAAATATACAGCATGATTCTCCTTTCTTTTTCTTCTAATACTCTTCGAAAATCAAATTCAAACCACGTCAGCCTCACCTTGCCGTACTCAAGTACAGCCTGCGGCTAGCTTCCTAGTTTGCTCTTTGATTTTCATTGAGTATAAAATGCAGAAAAGAGCGTGCTTTCGCACGCCTTTTTAGTAAAAAGAAGACAGGCAGTCTTAACCTCGAGGGAGGGAACTGTCTGTCTTAGATATTTGAAGCTTATTTTACAAAGTCAAGCAATGCCAAGAAGCTTTCTGGATCAAGTGATGCACCACCAACAAGAGCTCCGTCAACGTCTGGACAAGCCATGTATTCTGCAACGTTTTCAGGTTTAACTGAACCACCGTATTGAACACGTACTTTATCAGCTACTTCTTGACCAAAGTCAGCTGCTACAACGTCACGAACAACTTTACACATTTTTTGTGCATCGTCTTGTGAAGCTGATTTACCAGTACCGATAGCCCAGATTGGCTCATAAGCGATAACTGATGAAGCTACTTGTTCTGCAGTCAATCCTGCAAGAGCAGCTGAAACTTGAGCACCTACGAATTCAGCAGCTTTTCCTGCTTCGTAAGTTTCAAGAGACTCACCACAACAGATGATTGGAAGCATACCGTTAGCAAAGATTGCTTTTGCTTTTTTGTTGATGTCTTCATCTGTTTCGTGGAAGTAGTCACGGCGTTCTGAGTGACCGATCACAACATAGTCAGTACCGATTTCTTTCAAAACTTGTGGGCTAGTTTCACCTGTGAAAGCACCTGCATTTTCAAAGTAGCAGTTTTGAGCAGCAACTTTAAGGTTAGTTCCTTTAGCAGCAGCAAGAACAGTTGTCAAGTCAAGAGCAGGTACAGCAATCCCAGCTTCAACAAGGTCTGATGAAGGAAGTTTTGATGCTACAGCTTCAACGAATGCTTTTGCTTCTTCTGGGTTTTTGTTCATTTTCCAGTTACCAGCGATAAATGGTTTACGTGACATTTCACATACCTCTTTTTTCATTTTATTTTCTACTTATTTTATCATAAATATAGGGAGCTTGCAAATCTTACTCTGTAACTAGAAGTCTTCTTTTCAAAAACTTTCCAGTTGTTCTTTCTATTTGGAAGCTGGCTTTCGCTTGGTCAATTTGACCACTGCTTCTGTTCTAGCCGTGTGGGGAAACATATCGACAGACTGGATATAATGCAGGTCATAGACCTCCATCAATCTAACCAAATCACGCGCCAAGGTAGACACATTACAGGATACATAAACCATCTTTTCAGGAGCGTATTTAACGATGGTATCCAAGAGCTTATCATCTAAACCAGTACGCGGCGGGTCCACAATCAAGGCATCCGCACGATAGCCTTCCTTGTACCAACAAGGAATGATTTCTTCTGCAGTTCCAGCTTCATAATGAGTATTGGTATAACCCATGCGCTTAGCATTTTCTTTGGCGTCCTCAATGGCTTCTGGAATAATATCCATCCCTCTCAAACTTTTGACTTTTTTAGCAAAGGCAAAACCTATGGTCCCAACACCACAATAGGCATCAATCAGATGGTCGTCTTCAGTCACGTCCAATGCTTTAACAGCTTCACTGTAGAGAATCTCCGTCTGTTCAGGATTGAGCTGATAGAAAGCTCGCGGTGAAAGAGAAAATTCATAATCTAGGACTCCCTCGCCTATACTATCCTGCCCCCAAATGATCTCAGTCTTATCCCCATAAATCTCACTAGTTTTAGCAGTATTGGTATTGACTGCGACGGTCACAACTTCAGGATAATCCTTGACTAGGTCTTTCACAAATTGAGTCAGATTTAATTGACGATTGGTCACAATGATAATCTGAACTTGCCCAGTTTTCCGTGATCGGCGAACCATGATGGTCCGAACACCCAGAATTTTCCGTTCATCCGTAATCGGAATTTGATGGTAGGTCAAGAGCTCAGCAATGCGATTGGCAATAGCTTGTGTCTCCTTATCTTGAACTAGGCAGTCCTTTAACTCGACTAGATAGTGGGAATTCTGAGCATATAATCCTGCCTTGACTTGACCTTTAAACTTTCGTGTTTGAAATTGCAGTTTAGCCCTATAATACTTTGGTTTCTGCATGCCAATGGTTGGTCTGATTTCATAATTTTCGTATCCTGCAGGTGCAAATTTCTTCAGAGCTTGATGGAGAAGATCTGTCTTGAACTCCAGCTGCTTATCATAATGTAGATGCATGATCTGACAACCACCACACTCATTATAAATCGTACAGTCTGGAACCACTCGAAACTTAGATTTTTTATTGACCTCAAGCAGTTTTGCCTCAACGTAGTTACGCTTAACAGAAGTCACCTGACAATAGATATCTTCGCCCTTGAGGGCACCTGGAACAAAAACGAGTGTTTTCTGGTAAAATCCGATACCTTCCCCGTTAATCCCCATGCGCTTGATTTTTAATGGAATTTTTTGTTTGACTTTTAGATTCATATCCCTATCTTATCACAAAATACGCTATAATAGAAACATGAAAATCACAAAACTTGAAAAGAAAAAACGTCTTTATCTGTTAGAACTTGATAAGGACCAAACCTGCTATATTACAGAGGATACCATTGTTCGCTTTATGCTGACCAAGGATAAGAAAATTAGTCCAGAGGAGTTTGCAGAAATTCAGACCTTTGCACAATTTTCCTACGGAAAAAATCTAGCACTCTACCACTTATCCTTCAAGGCTCGTACTGAAAAAGAAGTCCGAGATTATCTAAGTAAACATGAAATCGATGAGAACATCATACCCAAAGTCATCCAATCTCTAAAAGATGATAATTGGATAAATGACCGTCAATATGCCTATGCTATTATCAACTCTAATCAGCTTTCAGGAGATAAGGGAAGCTATATGCTGATGCAGAAGATTTCTCAAAAGGGAGTTGCCAAATCCATCATCCAAGAAGTCTTACAAGAATTTGATATGGCGGAAGTGGCAGAACGTACAGCCGAAAAACTACTGAAAAAACATCAGGGTAAATTACCTGCCCGAGCTCTACAAGATAAGATCATCCAAAGCCTAACCAATAAAGGATTTTCTTACTCAGAAGCCAAAACAGCCTTTGACCAACTGGATAGTCAGGTAGAAGAGGAAACTGTTCAGGAGCTTATTTTTAAAGAGTTGGATAAACAATATCGAAAATATTCACGAAAGTATGAAGGATACGAACTGAAACAACGTTTGACACAAGTTTTAGCAAGAAAAGGCTATGATTTTTCAGATATAGCCAGTGCTCTCAGAGAATATCTTTAACTTTTTCATAAAAAAACTAAGAACTTTAAACAAAAATGTGATACAATAGTAAACGATAAACTTATAAATTGTAGAAAGTTGGTTAGTTATGAAACTTCCAAAAGAAGGCGACTTTATTACAATTCAAAGTTATAAGCATGATGGAAGTCTCCACCGTACTTGGAGAGACACCATGGTACTAAAAACAACAGAGAACGCTATTATCGGCGTCAACGACCACACACTTGTTACCGAAAGTGATGGTCGTCGTTGGGTGACTCGAGAACCGGCTATTGTTTACTTTCACAAAAAATATTGGTTTAATATCATCGCCATGATTCGTGATAATGGGATTTCCTACTACTGCAACATGGCTAGCCCTTATTATCTAGACGAAGAAGCTTTAAAATACATCGATTATGATTTAGATGTTAAAGTTTTTACAGATGGCGAGAAACGCCTCTTGGACGTCGAAGAGTATGAACGTCACAAGCGTAAGATGAATTATCCTGATGATTTAGATTATATTTTGAAAGAGCATGTTAAGATTCTTGTTGATTGGATCAACAATGAACGAGGCCCCTTCTCAGAAGCCTATGTCAACATTTGGTACAAACGCTACGTAGAACTAAAGAATCGGTAAAGTTGTCAGAGGTCGGGATTTTGTTCCTGACCTCGTTTTATTTTGGGGGGAGTGTAAAATAAGTTGTGTAAATACAAAAAGGAATAAATCCATTATGATAGAATTCGCGAGATATACAAAATAAATGGATAGACTAATACTTTTTTTATTTCTTTGTTCCTTGTAAGTTTACAACAATATTATATCGTTTAATACAAAAATACGAAGATGATTGCTATAAAAGAATTCAGATCACCTTTGTATCAAATTATTTAGTTTTTGTATTTCTATATAACATCAATCTTTTTAGTACGACATTTTTGAAAGGATACCTTAACAGAGAGAATGCTATTTAATCTACCAGCTCATTTAATCGTTTTTTTGGAAATATAAAAGCAATATTTTTTTAGATTCAATAAACTCAAAGTATTTAATGACATTTTGCATTTGTTTTATTCCAGATTCTTTAGATTCTATCAGGTATATTTTATATCCTTCTACAAACTTGAATGTAGATTTTTCAAAGACTTTTGTGTCATCTTTTAATAATTTTCTTAATTTCATTTCAAAGTAGTCTGCATATGATAGATGTGAATTTTCAAGGCAACAGAACCAAAAATTTAAACAAGCTGACACAACTAAATTTCTATTCTTACCGATTTTTTCATAATAATGTGTACGCTCTAGTATTTCTTTTCCGACCCTGTAAACATAATCTATTTCAAAAAGATGATATAAATTACCAATCAGCGTTATCTCATAGGACTCCCATCGTTCCTTCTGGAATAAATAGTCATATACTAAATTTAGATCATCTATACTAACTACATGATTACAATCTATCTGATTTAATAGTCCCTGAACCATAATTATATTTAGTTTATGATTTTTTTCTCCACTCTTCTCAAAAAATTTTTGTTGCTCATTTTTTATTTCCTCCAATCCTTTAGTATTCAAACTATAAAAAAATTTGGAGATAAATTAACAAAAAAATCTTCAAGCTCCGATCTTTTATAATGTTTTAGATAATTACAAAAAAATTCTCGATCGAAACATTGATATTTGATAATAATTCAAAAAAACGTTGAAAGAGAAATTTCATTTTCTCCCTTTCAAATCTAGAAAGTTGAGATTTAGATATAGAATCAGCTGCAGCATACTCTAAAGAATATCCGTTTAATTTTCTAAAATATCGAAAAGCTTCTCCGTAATTTTTCACAATTTCGTTCCCTTAACTTTCTTTTCGAGCGATAAACATACCATATTCTTTAGGAATAATCAACATACCATTATTAAACTCACTTTCCAATCTATTACGAATTATTTCCTCTTCTAGTGAACCTATTTCGGAAATTCCTTTCAAGGATTGAATATATTGAACTAGATCGTCTATACTTGTCACCTGTAGCTCATCATCATAAATTAATTTTTCCACAGTGTCAAAATACCTATTTAAAAAAGCCTTCCCATTTTGTAAAGTAAAAGTTTTATTTTCCAAATTTTGATTAACCACATCTTTAAATAAGCTTGCCAAATAATCTACAACTCCATTTTCACCAAATGTAGCACAGTAAAAAATGCCTCCTTTTTTTAATACTCTATTCACTTCAGAGATAGCTTTATCAATGTCATTTACATGATGTAGAAGCATATTAGCAATAACAATATCAAAAGTTTCATTTTTAAAAGAAATATTTTGGATATCCATTCTTTCATAGTTAACATTATCTCTATTCCCAATCACTAACTTCGTAGTTTCTACCATGTCATTAGAAAAATCCGTTATAATCAATTGCTTCATCTTGTCTATTGAATCAAGATTACTTTTCCACAGTTCTCCTGTACCACATCCCAATTCTAGAATCGTTACCTCATCAGTATTTTGGTAGTTAGAAAATATCCAATTGTTAAATCCCAATTTATTTTTAGAATACCTCTTATGCAATTCTACTCGAATATCAAGATTATCATGACTTTTATATTGTTCAATTACTTTATCAATCATTTTAAATGACCTCCACTCTATAATTTGACATTATATCACAAGAATAAACACAGTGTTAAATAAGTTGTATAAATGCAAAAAGGAATAATTTTACCATAGTATTGAACTATTTTTTGGTCTTCTAAATTCCAAAAAGCTCTTTTAAACAAAACTTCATTTTTCATCCACAAGTTTTAAGTCTCAACTAGTTTATTGAAGGCTCGCGAGTCATGGACTAGGAATTTAAAAATTGATCCATAAATTTCTGGCTATCACTTTTCCCTAGTAAAAAACCTGCCTTGAGGCAGGTTTTCGTCTAAATATCTAATTTCGTAACAGTGAACTTGATATGCGAATAGTCTTTTTCGATATCCTTATCTACCATAAAGGCTGTTGCATCCTTCTTGACCTGCACCAAGTCGATATTCTGGGCTTGAGCGGCATAGACACAGCCACAGTAGCATTGACGATAGATATCGTACTCTTCACACATTTCTACAGAACGTTTGTAACCTTGATTCTTCTTGAAATCACTCGGAAGATAATGAGTGGTGTAAATTTTCTGCACATCGATCCCGATACTATTGATGGTTTGTGAATTTTTGTGAGGACTGATGGTTAGGGCTGAGCCAAAGTAGTCAAAACCCAAGTCCATAGCCACCTGCGCTGTCTTATCCAAACGATAGTCAAAACAAACCTTGCAGCGGTCGCCACCTTCAGGTTCTTCTTCCAAACCTCGGACCAATTTACGGTATTCATTGGGTTCATAAGGTGCTTCTAGGTATTGGACGTTATTGCCAGTTCGCTCATTAAAATCACTGACAAACTTTTGGGTCACATAAGCACGCTTATGATATTCTGCCTTGGGATGGATATTGGAATTAGCAAAATAAATGGTCACATCGGCATACTTAGTCAAGTACTCTAAAGTGTAGGTACTGCAGGGAGCACAACAGACGTGCATGAGAATAGTTGGTCTTTCTTCATTTTTTTCCCAAACTTGGACCATCTTTTGCATGACACGGTCATAGTTAATCTTTTGATTGGGATTCATCTTGCTTAGAATTTCTTCTACATCAATCATGCTCTTCTCCTTTTCTTCTTGTTATTTTATCACAAGAAGGCTCTTTGGGCAAATAGGGTTTCGTGCTTTATTCAGTTTTTAAGTCCTGATTTAATAGCTTGCCCATCCTTTTTAGACTGATTATTAATATAGGATAAATTAAAAGTAAGATAAGGCCTAGAACTAAAAAGACAGCAACAAGACCCCAACGATCAATCAACCAACCTATCAATGGGAAAATGACAATCATGGAAAGACTAAAGAGCATGGAATTGATACTAAGCATAGTTGCTCTTACACTGGAAGGTAAATAACCTTGTAAGTCATTGAAATAGATAGGCTGATAAACTGCATAAAGTGTATTGGTTAAAAGATATACAAGAAGAAAAGCAAAGGGCGTTCCTGAAAACACCAATAGTAGCGACAAGCCCGTTAGTGCAACAAGAGTCGGAAAAACTCGATTGCTATTCCATTTTTTACCGATTTGGCTAGCCACATAAACTGCCAATAGATTTAAACCACTACCAATCAGCATGACCAGTGAAACCTGCCAGCCTGATAAGTCACTTATTTTCTGTTGGTAATAGTAATAAAACATGCACATGATGGTTCCTACCAGCTGATAGGTGAGCATCCAGTAAAACAAAACTGGTTTTTCCTGCCATTCCTTTCGGACTTGCAGGAAAATCGTTTTAAAGGTTAAGACTTCATTTATTTCTCTCTTAGCCATTGGTTCTTTCATCAAATAAATCAGGATTATAGAAAGAAATGATAACCCAATAGCAATTAGATAGGTCCAAGCCAATGCTCCGTGAATAAAGAAACCTGCGACAACTGTACCTAAGGTTCGGGTGACTTCTGCCACACCAGACAAAAAGCTAGAAATCTGAAGATATCGGTCCTTTTGACCCGCTTCTACCGCAGAATCATATAAGAAAGCGGTGCTGGTTCCCGAGTCAAAATTATAGGACCAAGCACTGACCATCATGGCAAGAGCATAGATCCAAAAATTCCCCTGACCAAACAAAATCAAGATAGAGGATACAATACTGGCCAAGCGAGCCAAATAGAGATTGGTCTTGTAGCTAAATCGATCGGCCAACATACCAGATGGGATTTCACATAAGAGACTTGTCCCATGAAAGATACTCTCTAATAGACCGATTTGAAGCAAGGAAAGACCATTCTGAATGAAAAATAAAATCCAAAAACTGGTAATTCCAAAATAAGATGTAAATTCCAGTCCTGCTAGGAGTGGAATATTGCGTTTGTAAGTTCTTTTAAACATTGTTTTCTCTCTTTCAATATGTAATATGAGTTTTTCTAAAAGACTTACTTAGAGTTGCCTACATTTTCTCCACCTCTTTCATTTAAAGTAATACTCAATGAAAATCAAAGAGCAAACTAGGAAGCTAGCCGCAGGCTGTACTTGAGTACGGCAAGGTGAAGCTGACGTAGTTTGAATTTGATTTTCGAAGAGTATAAAAACGCCAACTGGCGTTTTTATAGTTATTAAGGTTTGATACGGTGCAACATACGTGGGAACGGAATGGCTTCACGGATGTGTTTTGTCCCAGCTGCAAAGTTACCATACGCTCGATACCGATACCAAATCCACCGTGTGGAACTGTACCGTATTTACGAAGGTCAAGGTAGAATTCATATTCTGTACGATCCATACCGAGTGATTCCATCTTAGCGACAAGGGCATCGTAGTCTTCCTCACGCATTGAACCACCGATGATTTCTCCGTAACCTTCTGGTGCGAGCAAGTCTGCACAAAGAACACGATCTGGGTTACCAGGAACTGGTTTCATGTAGAAGGCCTTGATGGCTGCTGGGTAGTTCATGACAAAGGTTGGTACACCAAAGTGGTTTGAAATCCACGTTTCGTGTGGTGAACCAAAGTCATCTCCATGTTCCAAATGTTCGTAGTCAGCGTTTTCATCATTTTCATGCTCTTGCAAGAGATCAATGGCTTGATCGTAAGTGATGCGTTTGAATGGCTCTGCAATGTAGCGTTTCAAAAGCTCAGTGTCACGTTCCAATGTTTCCAAAGCTTGAGGTGCACGATCTAGAACACCTTGAAGAAGAGCTTTGACATAAGCTTCTTGCAAGTCAAGTGATTCATCGTGGGTCAAGTATGAATACTCAGCATCCATCATCCAGAACTCAGTCAAGTGACGGCGAGTTTTTGATTTTTCAGCACGGAATACTGGACCAAAGTCGAAGACGCGACCAAGAGCCATAGCACCAGCTTCAAGATAAAGCTGACCAGATTGGCTCAAGTAGGCTGGTGTTCCAAAGTAGTCTGTTTCGAAAAGTTCTGTAGAATCTTCTGCAGCATTTCCTGAAAGAATTGGGCTATCAAACTTCATGAAGCCATTTTTATCAAAGAACTCATAAGTAGCATAGATGATAGCGTTACGGATTTGCATAACAGCTACTTGTTTGCGTGAACGTAACCACAAGTGACGGTTGTCCATCAAGAAGTCTGTTCCGTGTTCTTTTGGAGTGATTGGGTAATCTTGAGATTCACCGATGACTTCGATGTCTGTAATATCCAACTCATAACCAAATTTTGAGCGTTCGTCTTCTTTTACAACCCCTGTTACAAAGACTGAAGTTTCTTGGCTCAAGTGTTTGATGGTTTCAAATTTTTCAAGACCTACTTCTTCACCAAATTTCTCGATAAAGTTTGGTTTGAAAGCCACGCCTTGGAAGAAGGCAGTTCCGTCACGCAATTGCAAGAAGGCAATTTTTCCTTTTCCTGACTTGTTAGCAACCCAAGCACCAATAGTGACTTCTTGACCAACGTAGTCTTTTACTTCGATAATTGTTACACGTTTTGTCATCATTTATCTTCCTTTATTCGTTTAACTTGTCCAAAGACATTATTACTCATTATTGTACCACAAATAATGCCTGATAGCTAGCTAGTTTGACAGAAATTCATAAGTTTTTAAAAATAAAAACCTCCGTTATTAAGACGGAGATTAAGCTTCTTATTTTTCCATAAATTGGTGCAAACGACGAATGGCTTCTTTAAGAGTTTCCAAGTCTGTCGCATAGCTGAGACGGACATTTTCTGGTGCTCCAAATCCAGCACCTGTTATCAAGGCTAGCCCCACCTCTTCAAGGATGGCCGTTGTAAATGCTGTTACATCGGTATAGCCTTTCATCTTCATGGCTTTTTTGACATTTGGGAAGAGATAGAAAGCTCCTTGTGGTTTTACCACTTCAAAACCAGGGACTTGACACAAGAGTGGATAGATGGTATTCAAACGTTCCTCAAGCTTGACGCATAGTTTCTACAGAGTCTTGTGGACCAGTTAGGGCTTCGATTGTTGCGTATTGTGAAACAGCGGTTAGGTTAGAAGTTGTTTGACCTGTTAGTTTACTCATGGCAGCAATGATTTCTGGATCACCCACTGCATAACCAACCCGCCAACCAGTCATGGCATAGGCTTTTGAAACCCCATTAATAACAATGGTTTGCTTACGAATAGCTTCTGACAGACTTGAGATTGGTACGAACTCATTCCCATTATAGACCAAACGACCATAAATATCGTCTGCAAGAATGAGAATATCATGTTCAACTGCCCAGTTTCCGATGGCCAAGAGTTCCTCATGAGAATAGATCATACCGGTAGGATTAGATGGTGAGTTAAGAACCAAAACTTTAGTTTTATCTGTTCGAGCTGCTTCTAATTGCTCTACAGTTACTTTAAAGTGATTGTCTTCCTTGGCTTGAACAAAGACTGGAACACCACCAGCCATTTTCACCTGGTCACCATAGCTGACCCAGTATGGTGTTGGAATAATGGCCTCATCGCCTGGATTGACCACAGCCATAAAGAAAGTATAAAGGGAAAACTTGGCACCTGTAGCAAAAGTGACTTCGTTTGCCGCCACAGAATAACCATAATAACGTTCAAAATAGGTATTGACTGCTGCTTTTAACTCAGGCAAACCCGACGCTACCGTATAGAAAGAAGCACGCCCATCTCGAATGGCTGCAACTGCAGCGTCTTGAATATTTTCAGGAGTATGAAAATCGGGCTGACCTAGAGTTAAGAAAAGAACGTCTTTTCCTTCTGCCTTTAATTTCTTAGCCTTTGCATCACTAGCCAGAGTGACACTTTCTTCCATTTCTAAGACACGTTTGGATAATTTCATTGTTTCTCCTTTTCGACTAAGGCACCAGATTCAAAATCTACCAGATAATAATCTCCTCCAGACTTGATTTCCCAGACAGGCTTTTCAGCGTACCGTCCGAAAGTAATCTTGTCGATCTCAGTTGCTCCTTTTTCTTTGACAACTGCTTCTGCTTTTTCTTGAGAAGTACCATTTTCTAGTTGATATACGTAAATATTATTGCTACTTTTCTCTATTAAGACAGCAACTGGTTTCTGGTTCTTATCTTGACCAAGAACACTATAATAGCTTTCTAAACCATTGAAGATATCAACCTGGCTAACCGTTTCTAGATTTGCATACTGCTTAGCAAGTCTTTCACCTTCTACCTTTGCAGTTTGATAAGGTTTCATACTAAGCCATACCAAATATAGAAAGGAAGAAGTGATGACTAGAGTTAACAAAGTTATACCAATAATGTACTGAAATAATAGGGAATTTTTTTCTTTTTTCTGTCTCTTTTTCACTCGTCTATTTTACCATCTATCCTAGTGAATTACAAGTGAATTAAGGGGGAGATTCTTGAACTCTAACCTACTTTCAGGCATTCAAATATAAGCTCCAACTATTGAGCTATAGGCTTTTCTTTCTCTACAATCTCATGATTGATAGCTTCAAATTTAACACTTTTTATATTTTGAGCAAATTTCTTGCAAATGATTTTGCTTTGTTGTAACATATATTGTAACAACAGAGTAAATCTGAATAACATTAAAAGGAGACATCCTATGTCTAAAAAAGTATTATTTATCGTTGGTTCATTACGCGAAGGTTCTTTCAACCACCAAATGGCACTAGAAGCAGAAAAAGCTCTTGCAGGGAAGGCTGAGGTTAGCTACCTTGACTACTCAGCTATTCCTCTCTTTAGCCAAGATCTTGAAGTTCCTACACTTCCAACTGTTGCAGCGGCACGTGAAGCAGTTCAAGCTGCTGATGCTATCTGGATCTTCTCTCCAGTCTACAACTTCTCAATTCCAGGGACTGTAAAAAACTTACTAGATTGGCTTTCACGCGCAATTGACTTATCTGATACTCGTGGAGCATCTGCTCTTCAAGATAAGATTGTTACGGTATCTTCTGTAGCTAATGCAGGTCATGATCAACTCTTTGCAATTTACAAAGACCTCTTGCCATTTATCCGTACACAAGTTGTTGGTGAATTTACAGCATCCCGTGTTAATGATTCTGCCTGGGCAGATGGTCAATTAGTCCTCGAAGATAGCGTCGCTGCTTCTCTAAAACAACAAGCTGAAGATTTACTTCAAGCTATTCAATAATAAAAAAGATAGTAGAAAATCTCATTTCTACTATCTTTTTGCTTATTCAACAAATTCTCCGATCATACTATGTTTTAATGGCAAACTACACATTACCAAAAGGAAGATGAAGGAGGATTGAATCCAAAAGAGGGCCAAATCAAAAATTCCATGCACAGCAACTACTGTTAAAAACGAAAGATAAAGACCAACAATCGGACGCTTGCTCGGCTCCTGACTCATATCAATCAACATTCGAATTGGACCAGAAGAAGCTATTCCTAACAATACCGTTCCAACCACACCGTAACTCAATATCGTATCAATGTATATACTATGAGCATGTTCGTGATAAGGAGCAAAAATACGAGGGTAAGAGTGCATATAGGTTAGGGGACCCTCACCCCAGAAGGGATTTTGTTTGAATAAGGTCATACCAGCATTCCAGATCGACACTCGTTCTTCCATAGATGAATCGAGCGTTCCCATTCGAACTCCTAAATCACTCGAGAAGAGAAAGGCCAAGCCGATACCAAAGACTCCAATACTTAACCAGAAAGCTCGCCAGTTCTTAATGGTTGTGAACAGATAAATAATCGCACCAAAGATAATGGCTGGAAAGGCTGTTCTATTTTGAGTAAAGTTGAGTCCGAATAAATTCGCAAAGATTGCAATCACTGAGAAGATTTCAACCATCTCAATCTGGTTGTACTAATCAGATAAAAACCAATCATGATACAGAAACAACAGATAATTCCATAATAGTTAGGATTAAAGAAAGCTACTTCTGCTCGGTTCTGGTGCCAAACCTGCATCTTTGGTGATAAGAAGGTATAATCAAATTTCTTAACGATTTGAAAATGCTCCAAAGTTGCGAAAACCGAGGCTAACACACTAAGCGATAAAATCCCTTGTAATACTAGTCTAAAAAATTTAGGGGTTAGATGAGCCTGATAATAGTAAAAGAAAATTGCAAAGAGGAACATTCCTAAAGTGGAAACCATCCCCATGACATTTTGAGCTAAAAGAGAGATAACACCACTATAGCCGATAAATAAAAGTAAGATAAAATGGTGGGATAATCGTTTTAATATCCCCTTCATCTCTCCTGTAAATATAAGACCTATTAAGTAGGCAATAAAAATAATAACGAAAATATAAAAAGGCAAGAAAATACTTAGAATAACAGCTAGCAAGACTAACTCTTGCTTGGATAAGCCTTTCAATTTTTCAATGATACCTATTGATTTCACAACAGATCCTTTCTCTCTACGCTATAAAGCTCAGATAAATAAACTATTAAAACATTTTACCATTTTTCAAATGATTTGAAAACCACTTTGTCCATGGCACCCTGACTAAAACTAGGTAAAATTTTATAGTGGGTGAAGATATCTCTTAAACCACGCATCCTTTTTTAAAAATATGGTACAATAAATCTAGTTGTTCCAGAAAGGACCTAGTATGAAATCCTACCAAGAAGTTTACAAAATCTTAGCTCATGAAACAGATTATTTAAGCGGAGAGAAAATCGCTGAAATATTAAACCTCTCTCGCACCTCTGTTTGGAAGGCTATCCAACGCCTCCAACAAGAAGGTTTAGAAATTGACAGCATCAAAAACCGTGGCTACAAACTTCTTCATGGTGACCTAATCTTACCTCAAGAAATAGAAGCTAACAGCCCAATCTCAGTTCAATTTAAACCTATCACCAAATCAACCCAAAGTGATGCCAAGGAGGCCATGGAAGCTGGCGCAAAAGGAGATACACTCTACCTCTCGACTAGTCAAACGATGGGCCGTGGTCGATTTCAACGTCCCTACTACTCTCCAGAAAAGGGGGGAATCTATATGTCTCTCCACCTCAAGCCCAATCTCTCTTATCTAGATCTACCTGCCTATACACTCCTGACTGCAGCTGCAATTATAAGGCTGTTAAAAATCTTTGTTTGATTGATTTAGATATCAAATGGGTAAATGATTTATACCTAAATCAGAAAAAAATAGCCGGTATTCTAACTGAAGCCATCACTTCTGTCGAAACCGGTCTTGTCACAGATGTTATTATTGGTGTTGGTATCAACTTTTCTATAGCTGATTTCCCAAAAAACCTACAAGGGAAAGCTGGAAGTCTCTTCTCTCAAAATAGCCCAATCACTCGCAACGAGCTGATTGCAGAAATCTGGAAATGTTTCTACGAAACAGAGACCGATGAGCTGCTTTACCTTTATAAAAAACAATCAATTGTTTTAGGCAAAGAAATTTCCTTTAAGAAAGATCAAGAAATCATCTCAGGAAAAGCTTGTGATATCTCTGACCAGGGTCAACTACAGATCCAATTAGCTACTGGTGAAAAAATTTGGCTCAATAGTGGCGAAGTTTCGCTTACCAAATGGTAAACACTCGTCAATAACTTAAAAATCGACCTCTCTTTCAAGAAGGTCGATTTTCTTATCGTTTATTTTTTCAAACGCTCAACATCACGCGCAATAACAAGTTCTTCATCAGTTGGAATGACAAGGACACGAATTTTTGCAGCATCTGTAGAGATGTCTCCAGTTACACCAAAAACATTTTTCTCTGGATCTACATCACAGCCAAACCAAGAAATACCTGAGATGACTTTCTCACGGACAAGCGTTGCATTTTCACCAACACCAGCAGTAAAGATAATAGCGTCTGCCCCGTTTAGGACTGCCAAGTATTGGCCAATGTGTTTTTGGATACGGTCAACATACATTTCAAAGGCAAGAATAGCATCGTGATTGCCTTCGTTCACACCGTTCTGAACATCACGCATGTCACTTGATAAGCCTGAAACAGCCTGAAGACCAGATTCACGGTTTAGAACACGGCTGATATCTTCTGGAGTTTTGAAGTCATCTGTATGTTCCATCAAATAAGGAATGATAGCTGGGTCAATATCACCAGTTCTTGTTCCCATCATAACACCAGCAAGTGGAGTGAATCCCATAGAGGTATCGATTGATTGACCTCCCTTAACAGCTGTGATAGAAGCACCATTACCGATATGGCAAGTGATCAATTTCAACTCTTCTAGTGGGCGTCCCAAAAGTTTTGCTGCTTCTTGAGCAACGTACTGGTGGCTTGTACCGTGTGCACCATATTTACGAACCTTGTTTTCTGTATAGTACTTAGTTGGTAATGGATAACGGTATGCTTTTTCTGGCATTGTTGTATGGAATGATGTATCAAAGACTGCTACACTTGTGATATCTGGTAACAATTCTTTGAAGGCACGAATACCAGCTGCATTGGCAGGGTTGTGCAATGGAGCAAGAAGTCCTAGTTCTTCAATTTTTTCTAAGACATCGCCTTCAACAACTGTAGACTCTTTGAAGTACTCTCCACCTGCAACGACACGGTGTCCAACACCAGTAATTTCATCATAAGATTTAATAATTTCAAAACGAATCAAGTCATCAAGTAAAATCTTAACTGCCAAGGTATGGTTTTCAATATCAAGAACTTGTTCTTCAGAACGACCATCAAACTTAACTGTTGAAACAGAATCCTTCAATCCGATTCGCTCAATTAAACCTTTTGCAAGCACCTTTTCTTCTGGCATTTGATAAAGTTGCCATTTCAAGCTAGAGCTTCCAGCGTTAATTGCAATGGTTTTTGTCATAAATTTATTCCCCTTTTTAAGCGTTTTCAACTATTATATCAAAATTTACACTAGATTTCATGCCCTTGACACCAATTTTGAAAATTTTCCTTAAATTCCATCAAAATTTCAGGGTCGCGAAGACTGGTAAGTGGATAAACAAACGGTTCAACTCCTTCTCCCGTCTTCTTCTGGAGGACAAAAATGGTCTTAGATTGGGCTCCTTGAGCGAAGAGATCCTCTGGTAAGGCAATAATGGCCACTAGTTGAGCCTGTTCAGTCAGCCAGGATTTCAAAAGTTCACTCTGAGGACTTGTCAGGAGATCTGTTGGAGCTAGAAAAATCGCATAGCCTCCTGTTCTGAGATACTTGAGAGATTGTTCCATTAACAAATGATGAGCATAAGTATGTTCATTCTTAGCCGCTACTTGATAACGTGAGGCTGTCTGATCATCTGGATAGTAACCGACAGGCAGGTCGCTCACAATGATATCACTTTCTTTTAATACTTGTGGACGTACTGCATCTCCTTGGACAAAGCCCATTTGAAGATCCATTACTTCCGCCATGCTTGCCGCCAAGTCAATCAGGAGGTCATCAAGTTCTATTCCCAGGTAATCTACCTTTTTGTTCATGGACGTTAAGAAGCTAGCTCCCAGAATTCCCATCCCAGACCCCAACTCTAATAGACTCACATTTTCAGCAGGGAAAAGTTGTTCTATGATAAAAATCATCAAGTGACCAACCGCATCCGGTGTGAACTGGTGGTTGGCTTGAAGAGGTTCTGTTTGCGCTGCCTTCATTAACAAAAATTGATAGGTCCGTAACCACTCCTCTTTTCGAAGTGCCAAACGTTTTATGGCCTGGTTATTTTTTTTGACTTGCTCCAGATTGGTTTGACCATCGAGATAGATCCCATTTTGTTCTATCAAGGCGTCATAAAAGCTAGTCGCCAAATCATTTTGAACGATTTGGACATTTTCTAATAAATAAGTATATGCTTGTTCAATTTTTTCAAAATCCATAATCTTATCTTACCAAATTCAGAGCTGATTTTCCAGATTTTCATAATACTGAAAACAAATTAAAAACCTCTGAGATGATTCTCAAAGGTTTATTCTACTATTTACTATTTTCAACAGCTGCTGTTACAAATGCAGTGTAGAGTTCTTCTGGACGATTTGGACGACTTGAAAGTTCTGGATGGTACTGACAAGCCACAAAGAATTTATTTTCTGGGATTTCAACAATTTCGACCAAGCGATTGTCTGGTGAAACACCTGAGAAAACAAATCCTGCTCCTTCAAACTGTTCACGGAAGGCATTGTTGAATTCATAGCGGTGACGGTGACGGCGTTGTACAACTTCTTTGTTATGATAAGCTGCCGCTGCCTTAGAACCACGTTTTAACTTAGAAGGATAAAGTCCCAAACGAAGGGTTCCACCCATGTCCTCAACATCAATCTGATCACGCATGATATCGATGATCGGATATTTTGTATCAGGATCAAGCTCTGCTGAATTAGCTCCTTCAAGTCCCAAAACATGACGGGCAAACTCGATACAGGTCAATTGCATTCCCAAGCAGACCCCCAACATTGGTACATCATTTTCTCGAGCATAGCGAATTGCTTGAATCTTACCCTCAGTGCCACGTTGACCAAAACCACCTGGAACGATGATTCCGTCAGCATCAGCTAGGAGTTCTGCTACATTGTCAGCTGTCACGTCATTAGCATTGACCCAATCAATCTTGACTTCTGTATCATTGGCATAACCTGAGTGTTTCAAGGCCTCTACGACAGAAAGATAGGCATCTTGCAACTCGACATACTTACCAACAAGAGCAATTTTGACTTGTTTTTTGAGATTCATGACCTTGTCGACCATGGCTGACCACTCTGTCATATCTGCTGCCGGTGCATCAATCTTCAAATGGTCACAGACAATTTGATCCATGCCTTGTGCTTGCAGATTAAGCGGGATTTGGTAAAGATGATCCACGTCCAATGACTCGATAACAGCTTCTGGTGCCACATCACAGAATTGAGCTAGTTTATTTTTAATCCCTTGTCCAGCCGGCTTTTCAGTACGAATGACCAACATATTTGGCTGGATTCCCAAACCACGCAATTCTTTGACAGAGTGTTGAGTCGGCTTGGTCTTCATTTCTCCAGCCGCCTTTAGGTAAGGAAGTAAGGTTGTATGGATATACATGACATTTTCTGCGCCGACATCAGACTTCATTTGACGAAGCGCCTCTAAGAATGGAAGGGATTCAATATCACCGACTGTTCCCCCAACCTCTGTAATAATAACATCAGAGTCAGTCGTTAGGGCAGCACGCTTGATTTTTTCTTTCAAGGCATCTGTAATATGAGGAATAACTTGGACAGTTGCTCCAAGGTATTCTCCACGACGTTCCTTGCGAAGAACTTCACTGTAGATTTTACCAGTTGTCACGTTTGAGAATTTGTTAAGATTGATATCGATAAAACGTTCATAGTGACCCAAGTCCAAATCTGTCTCAGCCCCATCATCTGTTACAAAAACTTCCCCGTGCTGATAAGGGCTCATGGTCCCTGGGTCAATATTGATATAAGGGTCAAATTTTTGAATGGTTACCTTCAAACCACGGTTTTTCAACAATCGTCCAAGACTCGCTGCAACGATACCTTTCCCAATAGACGACACCACACCACCAGTTACAAAAATATATTTCGTAGACATAGATTCCTCTTTCTAAAATGCTCAAGATCTTGTTCACTAGAGGGGGACTAAGAAAATAAGACCTTCACCGATAACTACAATCCAGGTTGATAATTTCCATGGAAAAACAAAAATAGCTCCCTAATAACTAGGAAGCTCCGACCTCAAAGAGGTGCCCGAACAATATCTTATCTCAATTTTACTCATTTGTCAAATGTCATTCTTTGCTAGATTTATAGTTCTACTGCAGAAAAGAAAAACAACAAGGGAATTCCCTTGTTGTTTGATATTATTCTTCTTCTTCCTCAGAATCTTCGTCATCTTCTTCAACGAGATCCACATCTTCCCCAAGATCATCTGGTGCGATTTCGTTGATTTCAGCGTCGTAGGCTTCTACTTCGTTCTTCTCATCGTCTGGATTTTCATCATCATAAGAAAGAGCTGGATCTTCTTCGTAGGCGTCCTCATCCTCTGGATCATCTGCGCCATAATCAATGGCATCAGCATCTCCATCCATAAAGGCATTAACACGTTTTTTCTTAGCCTTAGGTGCTACTTCTTCATCGTCACTTTCCTCAAGTGCAATGATTTCTTCGTCAATTTCATCTACTCCATACCATGAACGAAGGCCCCATTTGTTATCTCCAAGAGAGATGAAGCTACCATCAAAGTTCAACTCTGTATAGAACAAAGGTAGTGCTTCGCGAATATCGCTATTAGAGGTACCAAGATAGTTTTGGATTTCGTTGACTAAATCGCTAAAATGCATCTCGTGATCACGACCACGTTGTTCCAAGATGGCACGAGCCACCTCAATCATAGATAGTTCACTTTTTTCTTGCCCAGCAAATACTTCTAATTCCAAAGCGTTTCTCCTCATTTTTTAACTACTAACACCAGAGCAAACAAACTCTGGTCTCATTTTATCACGTACTCTTTATTGTACGATAATTTTCGTTATTAGTCAAAGGTTTAGAAGAAATTAATGTGAAATATTTCAGCGAATAAAAAGACCTGGGAGATACACTCACAGGTCTTTTTATTTATTTATGACACAAGGCCGCAGCCCCAATACCAACCACAAACTGCAGAAGAATCCCCACTGAGATAAAGGACCATTTGTTGCGCCAGATTAAGTAAAAGGCCCCCTTTAGGTCCTGCCAGTAACTCCGTTTCATGCTGTCTCTCTTTCATTTCTTTTATTCCCTTAGAATAGCGGAAAAACCTCTCAATTGTCTTTAGATTGTCGAGCAAGACGCAGTGGTTGAGTGGGCTCTACTACGCTGATTTCATCAGCTTTTACAGCCCTACTCAACTGTGCGGAGGTGGGACGACGAAATCGAATTCTAACGAATTACTGATTTCTGTCCCACTCTCTTTTCTATTTATTCTGCTAAGAGCACTTCTTTGATGGTTTGTTTTTGGAGTTTTCTGTTGGATAGATAAAAGAGGCTTTCATAAATCAAAGCAAAACCTATCAAGGTCCAAAAGCACACATTCCCATCAAAGTGATGCTCAATCTTTTCAGGAACCGTATCTTTGATCACACCAATCAAGATTTCCATGATGCCATATTGATAAGCTGTCCCAAGAACAAATCCTAAATAAGCCCAAAAACGATAAGGAGCGAGAATATGACCTTGGCATTCACGATCGGTGTAGCCAAAAGCCTTCATAAGAGCCAAGGTTTCGCGACTTTCTGAGACCACAATCCCCAATGACAAAAAGAGAATGGAAAAAGACAAGATCAAGCCAATCATGATCATCATGGTTTGGATGATGTCATCTGTGTAATCCCTGAGGCCAAAGGACAATTGAACCATGGCCGCAAAACACATAGAACCAAAGACTACAAAAAACAGGATCGATTTTCTCCCCCAAATCAGCGCTGAAGACAGCTCTTTTAGGAAGTCTTTCTCTCTCATAGGAGTCTTCTTTCTCCTTTTGACCTTGATTGGTGTTGGGGACTTTTTCAATAAGCGAAGAGCCGGCGTTTGTAGTTGTCTTCTAGCATAGCCAATCGCGAGAAGCATAAAAAATACCGTTGGCAGGATCACCAAAGCAAGCAAGAGCTGCCAATGAAAATGAATGGTGATTTCTGGTAAGATCCCCTTCTCATTACGAAAGTCATAAAAATGCTCCATCATAAGAAAAGAAGCTAAATAGCCAAGAAGCGCTCCGGCACCAAAACTGAGCCCAAATACCCAAAATCGTTTAGCCAACTGGCCATTGCTGTATCCCAAAGCCTTTAAAATTCCTAATTGTTCCTTGTGGTCATCGACAAATTGTTTGATATAAAAACACATGAGAAGGATAGACGTCAAGGACAAGACAACACCACTGACCATGGCCACCATCCAAGATAGCGAAACCTGGGCATCATAGTAGGTCTGCATCATGGGATTGGTTTTAGAAATCTCCAACTGCTCGATATCCAGGTAAAAATTCAAGAAGAGATTGGCCACAAAGACCGCACAAGCCCCAATGATACTGACGACAACTAATTTTCGAATATCTTTTACTGAAAACATGGCTTACCATCCAATCTCATAGGCAGTCTGAGGCTGATCGTTGGTTACAACTTGGGTAATCTTGCCACTATTGACGCGAATGATGGTTCTGGCCATATCCGCAATATTTGGTTGTGCGTCACCATGATGAGGGTAAAGCCCAGCTTTTCCTTCAATTTCCAGATATAGTCGAGAATCTTTCGCCCTGTTTCTTCATCCAGGGCTCCCGTCGGCTCATCTAAGAAAAGAATCTCTGGCTTTTTGGCTAAGGCACGAGCAATAGATACTCTCTGCTGTTCGCCGCCAGACAATTCACTCGGATACTTGTCCAGCTTATCGCCAAGCCCCAAATCCTCGATAATCTGCAAAAAATCATGATTGTTTGCTAGGTCTGCCCCCATCTTTACATTTTGTCTAACCGTTAGATTCGGTAATAAATAATACTGCTGAAAAATAAAGGCAATCTTATCACGTCTAAAGGCTGTTAATTGAGCATCTGTGAGTTGAGACAAATCCTGTCCTTGAATGAGAATATGCCCCTCATCTACCTTTTCTAATCCTGATAACACGTTTAAGAGGGTTGACTTTCCTGATCCAGAAGGACCTAGTATAACCACATCATCCTGGTCTTGAATCTGTAGATCAATCCCTTTAAAACCTTTGTTTGTCCGTAGCCTTTGTATACATTTTCTAGTTGAATCATTTCTTTCCTACCATTTCTTTGATGAGCGATTGACAAACTTCTGTCAATAAACCAATCACTTCTTCCATGCTGAACTGATAAATACCAGAAGCAACCATAGAGGCCATGCCGTGTGAGTAGATGAATAGATGCTGGTACAAGCGACTAGCCTCCTCTAGCGTCAACGGATAGTCTGCGACAATAGAATCCAGAACCATTTGGTAACTATGATCCTTCATGGGAAGAAAATCTTGAAAGCGACGAATCGGATCTTTGCTAGGATTTTGGAAAAGCAATTGAAAAAGTTGGGGCTCTTTTGAGGCAAACAGGATATAAGCAACCCCGACAGATCGAAAAGGCTTCTCATCTTCTAAGGCCTTGCGAATATACGCCACCACGACCATTTCCGCAGCAACAATAACCTCTGCTTGTAACTCAGCCATATTTACAAATTGCCCAAAAATGACTCTTGGTGTGGCTCCCAGTTTTTCCGCTAATGCTCGAGCCGTCAAACTAGCTATTCCCTCTTCTCTCACCAATTGTAAAGCTGTCCCAATCATAGCCTCTTTACTAAATTTAACCTTGGGTGGCATAAGACTCCTTTCGTGCAACATTTGTTGCGCAACACTTGTTGCCTAAAATATTACCATAACAAAGAAAACTTGTCAAGAAAAATCTGTAAAGCATAGAACAAAAAACAGCCCACTGATACAAGTGAGTCTGGTATACTAAATCTAGTCCCGAAGATTCGAACGGCGCTTGAAACTTTACCCAGCAGAACCTCACATTAGCCATAGCCATAGATATCCGTTAGGTCAAGGTGTTGATGCCAATCGACAAGGCCTCCTCCACCTCATCTTCACTCATCTGGCTGATCAGCATCATCCTAAGGACAATGATTAACAAATGCTCATTTTCAGCAACATCCATATAGTTCATGTCCTTCTCCTTTTCATTCTTTTTTCATTATAAAGTAAAGAAGACCAGACAGCAATGAATTCGTAAAGCAAAAACACCTCCAGTATTCACTGAAGGTGTCTCTTTTATTTATAGCTCAAAGCTCGTTTAAAGGTTTTCCAGATGCCTAAATCATCCGTTTGAAGGACTAGGCTGGCATACATGCGTCCGATAAAGGCTGTTGCGGTTACTGCAAAAATAACTGTTATAGCAAGCGAAATCCATGCTTCTAAGCTACTTGCATAGCCATTAATAGCTCTAAAAGGCATAAAGAAGGTCGAGATGAAAGGAATATAGGAACCAATTTTCAGAACTAAATTGTCCCCAGCAGCACCTAGAGAGGTCACACCGACAAATCCTGCTATAATCAAAATCATCAATGGCGACAAGGCCTTTCCTGAATCCTCAGGGCGAGAAACCATAGAGCCTAGGAAGGCTGCTAAAACAACGTACATAAAGAGGCTAACCAAGACAAACAATAAGGTATTGAGCGAGAAAGCCTCTCCTAGATGATTTAAAATTCCAGATTGTGCCAAGATAGGGATATCTTTAAAGAGCAGAATGGCAGCCAGCCCACCCACGACGTAAATGCCAATATGAGTCAAAATCACAAGAAGCAGAGCCAGCATGCGAGCGTAGAAATAATGACTAGCTCGGATACTAGAGAAGACCACCTCCATGATTTTAGTTCCTTTCTCGCTAGCCACTTCCTGAGCAGTGACACTAGCATAGGTAATCAAAATCATATAAAGGAAGAAGCCAAGCCCTGCGGCCGCAATGGTTTGAACAATTTTTTTGTTTTCCTTAGATTCATCAATCTTCTCAGTAAAATCAACGGTTTGACTCAGACGTTTTTCCTGTTCTTGAGACAAATTGGCTGCCGAACGATTGAGTTGGTATTGCAGTTCGTTTAACTTATTGGTTACTGCTAGTTTGATGCCTGTTTCAAGAGAAGTTTCACCATGATAGACAGCCTTGAGGATGCTGTCCTCTTGGTCAATGGTTAGATAACCCTTGATTTCTCATCCTTGATAGCAGCCTGGGCACTGGCTTCATCCTTATAATCAAAGTTGATACCATTGGTACCCTTGAGCCCTTCTTCCACAGATGGCACAGTTGTTACTACTGCTATCTTGCTATTCTTGGCCATAGAAGACCCTTGGAGAAAGCCGATTCCTACAGATAAGGCTAAAAAGAGGAACGGCGAAATCACCATAAAGAAGAAACTCCACGACTTGATATGTCGAAGATAGGTTTCCTTCATTACAACCCACATATTTCTCATACTTCCACCCCTGATTCTAGTTTAAAGATTTCATCGATTGTTGGAGCTTGTTGGTCAAAGGTCGCAATATATTGACCTTGAGTGAGAATGGGGAAGAGTTCCCTTCCAGCACTCTCATCATCTAGGATCAATTTCCAACTTCCTTGCTTGGTCAAGCTCACCTGTTTCACGTGAGGAAGTTTTTCCAGTTCTTCCTTGCTTCGTTCACTTGAAACAAAGAGACGTGTTTTCCCGTATTGATTGCGAACATCCTGAACTGGTCCATGCAAGACCACACGCCCATCACGAATCATCAGAATATCATCGCAAAGTTCCTCAACGTTGGTCATGACATGGTCAGAAAAGATAATGATTGCACCGCGCTCTTTCTCTTTCAAGATGACTTGTTTGAGCAACTCGGTATTGACTGGATCCAAACCACTAAAAGGCTCATCCAGGATAATCAAGTCAGGCTCATGGATTAGGGTGATAATCAACTGAATTTTCTGCTGATTCCCTTTGGAGAGGCTCTTGATTTTGTCGGTCAATTTGCCCTTCACTTCCAATTTCTCCATCCATTGAGGGAGTTTTTCCTTGACTTCCTTAGCATCCATGCCCTTTAGAGTCGCCAAGTAACGAACTTGTTCAAGGACTGTCAATTTGGGCATGAGGCTACGTTCCTCAGGCAGATAGCCAATTCGAGCATAGGTTTCCTGACGAATCTCCTGCCCATCCAGACTGATCTCTCCTTGATACTCTAAAAATTTCAACATACTGTGGAAAATCGTTGTTTTCCCAGCTCCATTTTTCCCAACTAGACCTAAAATTCTTCCAGGTTGAGCTTGAAAGTTAACACCAAACAAGACTTGTTTAGGACCAAAACTTTTTTCAAGATTGCGGATTTCTAACATGATCCACCTCCTATTGATTCTATTCTCATTATACTCCTTTTTTTGGCCATTACAAGGATTTATGTACATTTTTAAATCTTGGTTTTAAATAAAGATATTTACTGGATTGAGAATTTATTTGCTCTTCCCAAATATCTTATTCCTCCAGTTTTTAAGTGATAAATATATTGTACTCATCTCTTGATAAATCCGTTGACAATGTTCTGAATTGTTACTAGTAATCTTCATCATCCTGCAGCTTATCGTACTTTTTTGTGGTATATTTATGATAAATAGCAGATTATTCTAGATAAGGAATTTGATATGAAAAAAAGACTTAAACTCGAACCAAACAACAATAACTTAATCATTTGGGAAGCTGAACAGCCAAAAGCCGTTCTTCAGCTTGTACATGGCATGGTAGAGTACGTGGAACGATATGAAGAATTTGCTCTAGTCATGAATAAAGAAGGTTTTACTGTTATCGGCCATGATCATCTCGGCCATGGTTTTACTGCTCAAAATCCAAGTCAACTCGGAGTCTTTCCTGAATCTCCCGAGGAACTCATCGATGATATTGAAAGAGTGACCTCTTTTATTCAAGAAAGCTATCCAAAACTTCCAATCGTCCTTCTAGGGCATTCTATGGGTTCTCTTATGTGTCGCTATTATGTAGCTAAACGAAAACCACCTATCAATGCCTTGATTATCATGGCGACTGGTCAACAACCTCAGTTTCTAACTCGGTTTGCTCTCATCCTAACAGAATGCATCCGACTTATAAAAGGGAATAAACACCGTAGTAAACTCTTGACTTATCTATCAACTGATAGCTTTAATCGAAGTATTAAGAATCCGAAAACATCTGTAGATTGGCTCTCAAAAAATGAAGAATCCAACCAAGCTTATCTGAAGGATCCATTCTGTCAATTCATACCTACTATTCCCATGTACAAAGCCATTTTTTACTTTTCTAACCAAGTAGCGAGTAAACAAGTGATCGATGAGATTCCAACCCAACTCCCAATTCTCGTGATTTCAGGACAAGAAGACCCTCTGGGCGAAAATGGTAAAGGTATCGAGAGATTTGTAAAACTCCTAAAGGCTTCACATTCGAAAGTCAGCCTTCGATTAGTTGAAGAGGCTCGTCACGAAATTCTAAACGAGATCAATCGACAAGATACTTACCACTTCTTAGCTGATTGGATGACAAAAAACATCGATGTCTGATTTTCTTGTAACAGTATTAAAAAGGAGTTGTTTTCCCACCAAGTTGATTAAATCATCAAGTTAAAACTTGATGATTTTTTGTACTAAAAAATCCATCCCTAAGGATGGATTTTAGACTATTAACGCACTTCTGCATTGACTTTTTCTTCAAGCGATGCTTGGATTTTTTCCATATAGCGTGCGACTTCTTCGTCTGTCAAGCTATCTTCTGGATTTTGGAAGGTTAGGCTATAAGCCATTGACTTCATTCCGATACCCAGTTTTTCACCTGAGAAGACGTCAAAGAGTTTGATATCTGTCAAACGCTTCACGCCAGCAGCTTTGATGGCGTCTACCACATCTTGATGAGTCACTTCTGCTTTGAGGAGAAGGGCGATATCACGGCTGACTGCTGGGAATTTAGTAATTTCCACAAAGGCTGCTGCTGGTTGAAGGGCTTCTTCAATAGCTGAAAGGTTAAGCTCTGCCACATAAGTTTCTGGAATATCGTAAGCCTTAGCCGTCACAGGGTGCACTTGACCGAGGAAACCGACTACTTGATCCCCAAGCGAAATCAAGGCTGTACGTCCTGGGTGAAGGCTAGCGATTTCAGAGGTTGCTGTATAAGTCACTTCAAGACCCAAACGAGCAAAGAGGGCTTCAAGGATTCCCTTAGCATAGAAGAAATCAACTGGAACTGCTGCTGTTTGGAAGTCTTTTTCAGCGACTAAACCTGTCAAGGCAAAGGCAAAGCTGTTGATTTCATTTGGCAATTCTTCTTTTGGATTACCAGTTTGCTCGAAGACTTTTCCAATCTCATAAAGAGCCAAGTTTTTATTCTTACGTGCTACGTTGTAGGCAACTGTATCAAGGATACCTGAAACCATATTTTGGCGGAGAACTGAACGGTCCACAGTCATTGGCCACATGAGCTCTGTTAAGTTGCTTGGCTGAATCGTAAATTCAACGGCTTTTTCAGGAGTTGTAAGAGCGTAGGTAATGATTTCTGTCAATCCAGCCCCTTCAGCAATGGTACGAACCTGACGACGCAATTTTTGAGTCGCAGTCAACTCACCTGCTGTCCCATCGTCTTTTGGAAGACTGGTTGGCAAGCGGTCATAGCCATAGATACGAGCGATTTCTTCAAAGAGGTCAGCCTCGATAGTAATATCCCAGCGGCGACGAGGGGACGCTGACAGTGAAGGCTTCTGCATTTCCAGAAAGACCGAAGCCAAGGCGACGGAAGACATCTTCAACATCAGCAAATGAAAGCTCTGTACCGAGGACACGGTTGACATCAGCAAGAGTTGAAGAAACTTCCACATCAGAAGTGTCAAGCTGGCCTGCTGAAACAATACCTTTACGAACAGTTGCTCCTGCAAGTTCAGCAATCATGCTGGCTGCCGCATCAAGGGCTTCATTGACTGTTGCCACGTTGATGCCTTTTTCAAAGCGAGAAGATGATTCAGAACGAAGGTTGAGACGACCACTTGTCTTACGGATAGATTTGCCATTGAAGACAGCAGCTTCAAGAACTACACGACTAGACTTTTCAGAGATTTCTGTAGCTTGACCGCCCATGACACCGGCAAGAGCTACTGGTTTGTTCGCAACTGTAATCACGAGGTCATTTGTTTCTAACTCACGCTCTTCCCCGTCCAAGGTTACTAATTTTTCACCAGCACGCGCTTCACGCACACAGATGTCAGTCCCTTCAAAGGTATCCAAGTCAAAGGCATGCATTGGTTGACCAAAGTAAAGCAAGATGTAGTTGGTCACGTCGACCACATTGTTGATCGGACGAATACCTTCGTTCATGAGGAGGTTTTGCAACCATTGCGGACTTGGTGCGATGGTCACATTATCTAGGATAAGGGCAGCATAGTAAGGAGCCTTGTCTGTATCAATGCTGACAGAAAGAGCATCCGCTGCAGCTTGGTCTGTTTCTGAAAGAGCAAATTCTTTAAAGTTGACTGCCTTGTCATAAATCGCTGCTACTTCGTGTGCTACCCCACGCATAGAAAGAGCGTCTGCACGGTTTGGAGTGATAGAAAGTTCGATGATTTCATCATCCAAGTCTAGGTAGGAGAAGACTTCATCCCCTGGAACAGCATCTTGAGGCAAGATTTGGATCCCATCTGCAAATTCCTTAGGCACAACTGAGTCAGAAATTCCCAACTCACCAAGTGAGCAGATCATTCCGAGAGATTCCAAACCACGGATTTTCCCTTTTTTGATCTTGTAGTTGTCCGCGATGCGAGCACCTGGAAGAGCTACCATGACCTTGATGCCTGCGCGCACATTTGGTGCTCCACAGACGATTTGACGGGCTTCTTCTTCACCTACATTGACTTGGCAGACATGCAAGTGTGTTTCTGGTACATCTTCACAAGACAAGACTTCTCCGACGACAATTTTTGAGAGACCAGCAGCTGGTGATTCGACACCTTCTACTTCAATCCCTGTGGTTGACATTTTTTCAGCCAACTCCTCTGATGGTACATCAATGTCCACCAATTCTTTTAACCATTTATAAGATACTAACATAATTCTGAGCATAAGATCCCAATCAGCGAGATCTTTTCAATTCCTTTCTTTTTCTTCGAGTCAGTCGTTCCTATTGCTACACTATAAAAAATGAGGACGACTTGTAGGATTGTGTTAGGTTTCAATCTTATTTAAACTGTTCTGAGAAGCGGACATCGCCTTGGTAGAAGCCACGAATATCGTTGATTCCATAACGAAGCATGGCTACACGCTCTTGACCAAGACCAAAGGCAAAACCAGAGTATACAGTTGCATCGATACCACTCATCTCAAGGACTCGTGGGTGAACCATACCGGCACCCATAATCTCAATCCAACCCGTTTTCTTACATACGTTACAGCCGTCTCCTCCACACTTAAAGCATGAAACATCGACCTCAACAGATGGCTCTGTGAACGGGAAATATGATGGACGCAAACGGATTTGGCGCTCTTCACCAAACATTTTTTTTTACAATCAACTGAAGAGTTCCTTGAAGGTCAGCCATAGAAATATTCTTCCCGACAACCAATCCTTCGATTTGGTGGAACTGGTGACTATGGGTCGCATCGTCTGTATCACGACGGAATACACGTCCTGGTGAGATCATCTTCAAAGGACCTTTTGAAAAATCATGGGCATCCATGGCACGCGCCTGAACTGGAGACGTGTGAGTACGGAGCAAGATTTCTTCTGTGATATAGAAAGTGTCCTGCATATCACGGGCTGGGTGGTCTTTTGGAAGGTTCATACGCTCAAAGTTGTAGTAGTCTTGCTCCACTTCAAATCCATCCACGACTTGGTAACCCATACCGATGAAAATGTCTTCGATTTCTTCACTAGTTTGTGTGAGAACGTGACAGTGACCAGTCGCAACTGGACGACCTGGAAGCGTCACATCGATACTCTCACTTGCTAGTTGTGCTTCCACTTTCTTTTCTTCCAAGAGCTTAGCTGTTTCTTCAAGGCAGCTGTCAAGATATCGCGCGCTTCATTGACGTGTTTCCCGATAACAGGACGCATTTCTGCAGAAACGTCTTTCATCCCTTTGAGGATTTCAGTAAGCGACCCTTTTTTACCAAGGACAGAAACACGCAATTCTTGCATCTCTTTTTCATTTTCAGCAGTAATCTGCTTCAAGCTAGCTAGCGTTTCTTCACGAAGCGCTTTTAATTGTTCTTCAATAGTTGACATAATTCCTCCATCAGTCTTTCGTAGATAAAAAGAAAACCACATGCCAAAAACTCCACACTCGGAGCGTTGACACGCGGTACCATCCGTTTTCATCTGACAAGTCAGACCTTTATTTCTGAATCCATTGGCAAGTGAATTCACCCAGTTTTCATATAGAGAGCTTTCAGTCACGGCTCTCCTCCCTGATATACTTCCCCTGAGATACTAGTCTTGCAGATTCCTATTTAATTATTATTCATTTTATCAAATTTCAAGCATTCTTGCAAGATGTTTTGCGACTAATCAACATAGTCTCCACCTTCAAAGCCGTAATACTCTTCCAAGCTGAGACCACTTGCAGCGATGTCCTTGGCTTCTTTTCCGACGTAGCGAAGGTGCCATTCTTCAGCCATATAGCCTGTTTCTTTTTCCTTACCTTTGAGATAGCGAACGACAAAACCATAGTCTGCAGCATGATCTAAAAGCCATTGGGCAGCTTTTTCTTCTGTCACTAAATCTCCATCTGTGCCGATAAGGTCGAAAGCAAGACCTGTTTGGTGTTCACTATATCCAGGTCGTGCAGAATAGCGATCAGCCTCTGCCTTTCCGTCTTGGTTGACATACTCCTGATAAAGTTGAGTTTGAGTTTCATAACTTCTGAAACCACTATAATGATCGCTAATTGGGAAACCTGCTTCCTGCATAGCAGCAATAAGCTTCAACAACTCAGACTTTGCTGTAGGATTTTCTCCAGGATTATAGTCCTTAGACAAGGGATAATGTTTATTAGCGATAACAATCTCATCGTACTTCCCTTGAACGCTATAGTAATCTCCTTTATTAACTACTTCTGCCTTTTTCTGGCTTGCTTCCTGAGATTTACTACCGACAGTTCCTTCTTGGACGGTTTTTTCTCCAGTTGAAGTCTGAGTTTCTGAAGTTGCTGGCTTTTCCTGTGAGCAAGCCGCCAATGTCAAAGCTAGCAATCCTGATAATACAAGGTATCTTTTTTTCATTATTTATCCTTTCATCTCTATCATCTGGTCTAAAGTATCAGATAAGGTAGCAATCAAATCCTCTAATTTACTTCCCTTAACCTGATATTCTTCAGCGACCATTTCTTCCCATGGAACCCACCAGACTGGACCACGACCATTAAGACCGTGTCCTTTCATATCACTCTCTCGTCTAGGGAAATATGCCAGTGAGCATGAGCATCTCCATTTCCTAACAACTCTACATTCATCTTTTCAGCAGAAAAGGCCTTAGAGACAGCTTCCTGAACCAGGCTCATTTCCTCTAAAAAGCGAAGTTTGACAGTTGGATCTAGATGGTGTAATTCCGTAACATGTTCTTTTGCCAGAAATAGAGTGTAGCCTTCAAAGTACTGGTGATCCCCAATGACAACATAGCCTGTTTCCAGTTCTTTTACAAAGTAGGGATTGTCACCTGCCTTAATCAATTCAATTCGTTGGCAAATCAAGCACATCTTAGTCCACCAAGTCACTCTTAAGGTAAGCATCTACCATACGCTCAGTAGCCACTACAGAATCGATGTGAGTACGCTCGTATGAGTGACTTGACTCAATACCAGCTCCTAGAAGAGCGTGCTTGACCTCTGCTCCAGCTGACATAGCTGCAGAAGCATCCGAACCGTAAAATGGATAGATATCGAGTTTAAACGGGATGTCTTGGTCTTTTGCCAAGGCAACCAGATGTTGGCGGAACTCGTAGTGATACGGTCCAGAAGCATCTTTGACACAGATAGAGACTGTGTACTCGTCTGTCTGCTGGTCATCTCCCATTGCTCCCATATCTACTGCCAGATATTCCACAACTTGACTAGGGATGTTTGAGTTAGCACCATGCCCCACTTCTTCAAATACTGAAAAGGCAAAATGCGTAGTAACTGGAAGTTCAATTCCTTCTTCTTTGTATACTTTGAGGAGATTTAGGAGAATTGCTGCGCTGACCTTATCATCCAAATGACGAGACTTGATAAAGCCTGTCTCTGTCACGACAGTTCGTGGATCAAAGCTGATAAAGTCTCCAACTTCGATACCAAGTGCGCGTGTTTCTTTTTCATTGGTCACTTTTTCGTCCAAACGCACTTCCATATTGTCCTGAGTACGTTCTGCAGTTCCTGCGTCCTTGTATACATGACAAGAAGTTTGGTGGATCAAAATGGTACCTGAAATAGTCTTACCTGTGCCAGCCACATGAACGGTACAGTTTTCGCCTTCAATCATATTCCAAGGGTAGCCACCAATACGGTCCATTTTGAGACGGCCGTCTGGTTTAATAGCACGAACGATAACTCCCAGGGTATCCACATGGGCAGTTACATAACGTTGTTGCTCATTATTTTTACCTTTAACAGTAACGTTAACACCACCTTTAGCGGTACGGACAGGTTGATAACCTAGTTTCAAGAGTCTCAACCAAATAATTCGTAATCTCACGTGTGAAACCAGTTGGTGATGCGATAGCAGTTAGTTCTTTGATATATTCTACAGTTTGATTCATTTGTTCACCTCTTGCTACCATTATATCACTTTTCCCATTTTAGTATGTGTAAAAAGGAAAAACTGACATACTTTGATAATGAAAGTATGTTATGGTATAATGAAAAAAGTTCTTATGATGAAAGGAAAAAATATGAACAGATATTTCAAAATGACACTTCTCTTAGCCTTACCGTTGGCATTCTTGTTGGGATGTTCTAAACAATCATCAACAACTTCTAACTCTTCAAAAGCAGAGACAAGTGAGGTAAAAACTACTGAGGCTGAAACTACAGAAAAGAAATCAGAATTAAAAACTGTTACTTTTGTAAATGATACTCGTACTGGCCTTAATTCTACTTTAACCTACACTGTAGATGGAGACAAAGTATTGAAACAATCGGGTCATAATGTTTATGATCCAGAAGCTCTCGACACTACTGCTGAGACTCTTAAAGCATTCATTGAGGAAACCTATAAAGGATATCAAGGCCTAAAAGGTGTTACTCATAGCATTGAAATCAAAGATGGAAAGGTCGTTCAAGATGCTGAAGTTGACTATACAGTCGCAAGTCTTGACGAACTTAGAAAAGCAAGGCCAGAAGAATACTCAGGCATTGGTAACCATATTAGCCTTACTGCTTCTAAGAAAATGTTAAAAGATCTTGGATTTACAGAAAAAACTAACTAAGAGTAATTGAAAAAACCTTGGCATAAGCCAAGGTTTTTTTATTATTCCATTTCAAAGCTTCACTTACTTGTTTGTTTGGAAGAACAAGAGAAAGTAAAATTCCGATAATCGCTGGTACCAACCATGGCAATGAAGCCTTAGCGAATGGTAGAGCATTCACAATGTTGGCAAGGAAGGTCACTTCAAATGAACTTCCTAAGACGCTAGCTATGGCAATAGCAGTTACAAGTCCCATAGTCAATTGCATCCCTGGTTTTGAAAGTGGTACAAATTTGTTCACAATCACAATCATAACAATCACAATGGTGATTGGATACAAGACAACTAGTACTGGCACTGAGTACTTGATAATGGCACTCAAACCAAGGTTTGCAATGGCAAAACCAATCAAGGTAAAGACAGTCGCATAAACCTTGTAGCTGATTTGTGGGAAACGTCCGTTAAAGAACTCCGCAGTTGATACAATCAAACCTACAGTAGTTGTAAAGCAAGTTACGGTTACCATAGCTGCAAGGAAAAGCTGAGCAGTAGAACCAAAGATTTCTTGGGTCGTTTGAGACAAGATATAAACTCCAGGAGTTCCGCCCTTCATCGCTTCTTCTGTTACTGGGAAGTGATTCCCAAGGAAACCTAACCCGATATAGAGAGCACTAAATCCTAGAGCCACAACGATTCCAACTACCCAAATGGTTGAAATGTACTCTTTCTTACTTGAGAAACCAAGTTGTTTCAAGGTTTGAACAGCGATAACACTAAAGGCAACAGAAGCAAGCGCATCAAGTGTATTATATCCCTCAAGGAAACCTGCACCAAAGGCTGAAGTTTGATAGGCACCTGATGCTGCTTGCGGTGCGTTCCCACCATATTTAAAGGCCCCAAGGATAACCAAAACAACAATCAAAATCGCAAATACTGGAGTCAAGATTCGTCCGATACGATCCAAAATCTTTGAAGGGTTAAGGGCGATTAAATAGGCTGCAACAAAGTAGAGAATGGTAAAGACAATCAAACCTAAACCCTTATCTGCTTCGGCTAGGAGGGGACTAATACCGACCTCAAACGATGTTGTTGCTGTACGTGGAATCGCAAAGAATGGACCAATCGACAAGTACAAAGCTGCAAGATAAATCGTCGCAAACCATGGAGAAATTTTCTTGGAAATCTCATAGATATAACCCTTAGGATTAAGGGTCCCAATAATCAAAGTTAGGACGGCAATCCCAACACCTGAAAATACAAATCCTGCAATGGCAGGAAGGAAGTTTTCTCCAGACTGTGCGCCTAGAGTTGGAGGGAAAATCAAGTTACCTGCTCCAAAAAATATTCCAAACAGAAGTAATCCTGTTAAAGCACCTTTTTTAGCCATAAACTCTCCTTATAAAATTAAAATACTTTCTTAGTATAACATGTTTAAAGGCATAAAAAGGCTATCTCGAAATAATTCTAAAATGTTTTCAATTTTCGGAATTTTAGAGCAAAATAATTCCCTTCGAGACCTTTTCTATTTCAGTCTCAAAGGGAGTTTCTCTTATTCTAAAGCATCCATGCCACCTTGGACATTGATAACTTCGTAGCCTTGCTCTGCAAGAAATTGACAAGCGCGTGCTGAACGCATTCCTGATTTACAAATCACGTAGTAAAGTTGGTCTTTTTCCAGTTGTTTATAAGTATCCGCTAGTTGGCTGAGAGGGAAATTACGAGCACCTTCTAAATGAAGAGCTTCAAATTCCTCTACTTCTCTCACATCCAGCACAGAAAGTGGGCTATTCTGGTAAAGTTGGTAAAAATCGTTAAAAGTAATGTCTTTCATTTTGTTTCTCCGAGAATTTTTTGGATTCTATCTTTCAAATCAGGAACCACTTCTTCTTCAAACCAAGGATTCTTAGCCATCCAGATTTGATTACGTGGTGACGGATGCACCAAAGGGAAATAATCAGGCAAATAATCCTTAAACCGATGCACACGGTCTGTCACCTTGCCACTGACCTTTTCATGCAGATAGTAGGCTTGGGCATACTGCCCAATCAAGAGTGTTAATTGAATATCTGGCAATTCCTTCAAGAGTTTTGGATGCCATTTTTCTGCAAAACCTGGACGAGGTGGTAGGTCACCAGATTTCCCATGTCCTGGAAAATAGAAGTCCATGGGCATGACTGCAAAGTAACCTGAATTATAAAAAGTGTCTTCATCTACACCCAACCACTCTCGCAAACGGTCGCCACTTTTATCCTTCCAGTAGAGCCCTGCTTCTTGAGTTTTGAGACCAGGCGCCTGACCAATGATATTGATACGAGCTGTTTTTGGTGCTGCAAATAGTGGCTCGATGCCTTGCTCAGTATAGCTGGCATTCTGTGGATCAGCCATGATGGCTTGCTTGATTTTTTCGATTTGAGACATCTGTTTCCCTCCAAAAAGAAGTCCAAGCATAAAATCTCAGACTTCTAGATCATTATTTGATCAATTCATAAATAGCTTCAGCATAGATGGCTGCTGCACGGAAAAGATCGTCCAAGGCGATAAATTCATTGGCCTGGTGCATAGTATCGATAGAATCTGGGAACATAGCACCGTAGGCTACACCACGCTCTAATAGACGTCCAAAAGTTCCTCCACCGATGACTTGTTCGTGGCCTTGAAGACCTGTTTGTTTTTCGTAAACATTCAACAAGGTTTGGACAAGTGGATCTTCCATTGGCACATAGTGAGGAGTGTGACCATGCTCAGAAAGGCTAACTGAAGCAACTGGCAAGTTTTCAAGAACTGACTTGATTTGCTCTGGGCTTGTTCCTTTTGGATAACGGAAGTTGAGGGCAATAGTATTGTCAGCACTTGCTTCGTCGAAGCGGAAGACACCCGCATTCATAGAAAGAGCACCCATCTTTTCATCCACATGAGCTACTTTCAAATTTTTACCTTCGTGGTCATTCAAGAGAATCTTACCCGCAATGTCAAGATAGTCTTTCGCAGGCCCTTCAAGGCAAACTGGCTGAGGAAGAGAGCAAGATAAGTCGCACCATTGACACCTGAAGCAGGCATAGCACCATGGGCTGATTTACCAATTACAGTCACCTTGTACTGACCGTTTTCTTCTTGGATTTCTCCTCTGAGATTGTGCTCTGCAACGAAGGCATCTAGCTTCCCTTGCAAATCAGCTAAATCACCTGAAACGACTGCAGTTGCTGACTCAGGTACCATGTTTTCACGCAAACCACCTGTGAAGCTGTGAAGACGAGCTGCACCAGTATTTTCACCAGCAAAGTGAAGGTATTCTGTGATATTCCCTTTTTCACCATTGATGATAGGGAATTCAGCATCTGGAGAGAAGCCAAAGTCTGGTTTTGCTAGTCCTACATGCTCAAAGTAGTAGTCCATATCTGCCCAACCTGACTCTTCGTCAGTTCCGACGATGAAACGAACTTTCTTAGAAGTTGGAAGTCCCAATTCTTTGATGATTTTCAAACCATAATAACATGCTGTAGTTGGTCCCTTATCATCAGAAGCGCCACGCGCATAAAGACGACCATCTTTGATAGTTGGCGTGTAAGGGTCAGTGTCCCAACCACTACCTGCTGGCACTACGTCCATGTGGGCAAAGATTCCGAGAACTTCTTCTCCTTCACCAAACTCGAAATGTCCGGCATAATTGTCGACATTTTTTGTTGGGTATCCGTCACGGTCTGCGATTTCAAGGAATTTCTCCAAGGCTTTTACTGGACCAGGTCCAAATGGATGCTGCGCATCTGCCTTGCTGTCATCACGTTCTGAGTTGATTTCCAAAAGGCTAAACAAGTCAGCCAAGAGGTCTTCTTTTCGTTTTTCTACTTCTGCTGTAAAATCAATAACTGTCATTTTTTCTTCCTATCTCTTCTCGATAATTTCATCTACTGGCAAGCGGTAACTTGGTTCCAACTTCTCATCTGTGTAACCAACTGTGATCAAAAGTTCTGGACGGAAACGTTCTTCGATTTCCAAGACTTCATTGGCTTTTGATTTGTCAAAACCAAGGATAATGTTTGAACCAATTCCCTGGTCAGTCAAAGCAAGGACCAAGTTCATAGCTACTAACCCTGCATTAAGGGCCAGGTAGTCACTAACTTGTTGTTCGCTGTAACGCGCAAACTCAGCTGGAAGATTTTTCAAGAAGTACTGAAGTTGCTCTTCTGAGAAATTGTTGGCACCACCAGTACGGGCAATCTTGCGAGCACGTTTAGCTAAGTCTGTATCTGTAAACAAGGCAATGGTTACAGGTGCAGATGCTACTTGCTCAAAGTTTGAACCGTAAGCCAATTTTGCTAGTTCAGCATTTTTCTCACGAACCACGACGAATTTCCAAGGCTGGCTGTTGTGGGCACTTGGTGCCAAGGTTGCAATTTCGATAGCTGTACGAACATCCTTCGGATCAACAGGTTTATCAATAAAATGCTTGGTCGCATGACGTTTTTTATTTAACTCAAGAAATTTCATAATTGATTTCCTTTTCTATTTCTACTGCTTCCATTTTACCACATTCTGAAAGAGCTTGCAGAGATTTTTCATTAGTGAAAGAAATTATCTTTTTCTTATCTGGTTTGAATTTTAATTATAGACTCAAACTGGAAATAATAATAATTCTCTATCACGTCCATAAAAAATATATATTGGCTATTTGATGAATTGTCTGGTAAGCTAGAAAGCATTAAGTAAAGGAGACTCTTATGAAAAAATTATTCTTATTATTTGCTATTAGTCCCTTGTTGGTTGCCTGTGGACAATCTAAACAAGAAAGTACTTCTACTTCCACTGCTAGTCCTAAAACCATTATCGTAGCAACTGCTGGAGACATCCCACCTTTTGACTTTGAAAAAGATGGAAGCCTAACTGGATATGATGTTGAAGTTTTAAAAGCAGTCGATGAAAAATTGGATCAATACAAGATTGAATTTCAAAAAACAGCTTGGGAAAGTATCTTCCCTGGAGTGGACGCTGGTCGTTACCAAGCTGCTGCCAACAACTTGAGCTATACCAAAGAGAGAGCAGATAAATACCTCTACTCCCTACCTATCGCTAAAAATCCTTTAGTGCTCGTAAGCAGAAAAGACAAGGCTCTTACTTCTCTCCAAGATATCGCTGGTAAAACAACTCAGGATGATACAGGAACTTCTACTGCCAAAGTCGTTACAGACTGGAATCAAAGCCACTCCGACAATCCTGCAACCATCCAATACTCTGGTGAAGATGTCGCTAAACGTCTGACTGACCTCGCTAACGGTGAATTTGATTTCCTAATCTTTGATAAAATCTCTGTTCAAAAGATTATCCAAGACCGAGGATTAGACTTGAACGTAGTCGACTTGGAAAGCAACGACAATCCAAACAACTACATCATCTTCTCAAGTGACCAAAAAGAATTTAAAGAACAATTTGACAAGGTCCTCAAAGAACTCTACCAAGACGGAACCCTTGAAAAACTCAGCAAAACCTATCTCGGTGGTTCTTACCTACCGGATGCGTCAGAATTAAAATAAAAAGATTGGCTAGGCCAATCTTTTTTTATTTTATAAAATATGTCAAAAATAGTTGACATTTTATTTTTAAAAGAATATACTATAGTCAAATATATGTGACACAATCTTAAAAGGAGGAAGCATGAATCGTGTAAAAGAATTCCGCAAGGAATTGGGCATGTCCCAACTTGAACTTGCCAAGGATATTGGTGTCTCTAGGCAAACCATTAACATGATTGAGAACGACAAGTACAATCCTACTCTGGAACTCTGTCTCAATCTCGCTCGAAGCCTCCAAACTGACCTCAATAGCCTCTTTTGGGAAGACGATTTTTAAAAAAGGAGCAAACAAATGAAAAAAGAAACTCTTACTGACAAACTCATCAAACGTACATACGGTATTTCTGGCCCCCTTGACGAACACAAACGGAGCGAGGCCGATCGTATCGGGAATCAGGTCTTTATGGTTCTCTTTTATCTCATGATATTTGGCAACCTCATCCCCTTTGTCCTTGCTTATAAATACCCACAAATTGTCGCTTTCGGATATCCAATCATTATTTTTATGATTTCCATGATTTGTGCAATCTATGTCACCACTCAAACCAAAAAAACTGGTATTACTGCTATTGACCCTGATATGTTGAACCAGAAAGAAAAGAAACAGTTACGCTACCCTGGCCTTAAAGCCGGACTTGTCTATGGAGTTTTGATGTTCTTTGGAGTGCCTCTTCTCAATGTCTTAACGGATGATAACAAGAACTATTTCACCTCTCTTTTCAATTTCGGTCATTTCACATCAATTCTTTTCGCAGCCTTCTTTTTCGGATTAATGATGCAACTTGTCTTCTGGCTTCGCATTCGAAAAGCCAAGGAAGATCAGGACGACGATTAGGAGGAAGCTTATGAAATCACTAGTAACGTTACTTACCTATCATCTTTTGTTCAGTTCTCTACTCGCCTTCATCATCATTTCAGGGAACTTGCCCATCTACGATACAGTCCTTATTCTTGTCTTTGTTCCAGCACTCAACAAAGGACTGACTTATCTAAAGATAGATTCCCAAAAAACGCGCATACTAAACTTAGCACTATGCTTTATGATTATATCCTTGCCACAACTGACGGTTATTTCAAGCGATTGGAAATATTATTTACTATTCACTATCGCTACCCTTTCTTCTATCACTTATCTTTATTATCTCTATCAATTCGTAAAAGAACCAAAGTAACATCGTTCATTTAGGAGAAATTATCCATGCAAAAAGAAGATTTAACAACTCGCTTACTTCGAAATTTCTTTCATATCCAAGGCCCCTTTGATGAATGCCGTCAAGAGGTTATCTACAAGGCTTGCGCCCGTTCCATGGTCCAAATCTTTTACTCTTCCTTCTTTCTCTTCCTGTTCTATATTTTGTTTGGACGCTTTATAGAAATTGTTCAATCGGTTATGCCCTACATCTATTTTGGACTCATTTTGTTCATGAGTATAAAAGCCCAAAGAGCTGTCAAAGAGCTGAATCTTGAAAAGGATGATAAATCAGAAATCATCTACAAAACTTACAGCAAACACCAAATAAAAGTTCGTAGTTGGTTGGTATTTATAATTATTGAGATTGGCTTATTTGCCCTGCTACTCTTTCATAAACTCTTCGTTCAGCAGGTACCCCTTTCAACATTCTTGGAAAAAATCATCCAAACAGAGATAATGATCCCCTTACTGGTCTTTGGTCTTAGTATTGGAGCCATCTTTGGGACTATGACTTATTGTTTTTTATCCGAACATGAAGAACAGTAGGAGAAAGCTGATCTAATTGATTTACACGTTCAAGATAGAACAACCCCTAACACTTCTCCGTGCTAGGGGGTCTTTTATTTTCTTAAATATCTCACATATTCTACTAATACGTAGATGAGGATTGTTAAACAAATGATAGTTTCTAACCAAACGAGGAGGTTAAGAACTTGAAACTGTAGGATACCCTGGGCCATTTTCAAGGAAGTTGCCGTGATGATAGTTGGGAAAGTTAGGGCTGAAAAGGCTGGTTGGAAGCCCTGTTTTAAAATTCTTGGCAAGCGACTAAGGACAAAGAAAAAGAAAGTCTGTGATGCAAGGACCATGACCAGCAAAATCCAGCTAGGAAGGTCTGGACCTCCTATCCGAACTAGTGCTGCCAACAGGAGAGAAAATGGAGCACAATAGATCCCTTCTTGCCCTAGTAAAGCCAGTGGCAATGGATTCTTTCAAATCTTGATAAATGAGAGGATAAAGGATAAGGGTTAAGATAAAACCAAAAATCCAAGCTCCATAGGCAATCCCAACTATCCCCACTACTGGGTAAGTCAAGCTTGCCACTGCGATTCCCACATAAAGAACCGTCCAACTTGGCGTTGCGCTCGTCCTTGGTTTAGCCTGAACGTAATTGATAGTAAAGTAGATAATTAAACCGACATCCAGTAGAAAGGCAAACCACCAGAGAACTTGTGCAATAATACTCAAGCTCATAGGTAATACGCGCAACAAATAAGTCGATAAAATCATCCCTGCCATGGGAAAGGTCGCCATTCCTGACAAGACGGGTGCTTTCTTCAGTTCTTGCTTACTTTCATGCCAGTTATTGAGGTGGCTCACCAAAAAATATAACCATAAAATCAAGCCTGACAAACTAAAGATGTGTGATAAAAGCGGAAAAATATCCAAGATGAGATTTCCTGCTCCAGCCAATCCCAATAAGCAACCTGAAAAGGCTAAGGGGAGTTTTTTCATACCAACCTCCGAAAATAACGTTACTATCAGTATAACATAATTAAAGCTCAGCTAGACAAGCCTTCATCAATTTTTTTGGCTATAAAACGATTGTCCCCTTTTAAAATACTCACTAACAATAATGATTAAAATAAATTCATCAAAAAAGTACCTATCACTTGATAGGTACTCTTTTGACATTTCATTCTATAGCTTGGTTAGCCTTTAAAGGTTACGATGGTTGCACCACTCCCACCTGCATTTTGCGGTGCATAGCCAAAGCTCTTGACTTGCTTGTTTCTTTGCAGGTATTTGGTTACCCCTTCACGGATGACCCCTGTACCGATACCATGGATGATATCCACTTGAGCCATATTGTTGAGCAAAGCTTGGTCAATAAAGGCATCCAAGGCTTCCATAGCCTCCTCATAGCGTTTGCCACGAAGGTCTAGTCGAGCCTGTGGACCTTTACCACCTGCCCTTTTAACTATGTTGACTTGTTTCTTCTTGACTGGTGCTTCTTGCTGAGCTTGTACCAAGTCAAATTCCTTCTCTTCAAGCGTCATCTTAATCAAGCCAACCTGAGCCTCCCAACGACCGTCCTTGAGTTGATTGGTCAAGGTACCCCGTTGACCATAGCTTAAAACGATAATATCATCTCCAACTTTTGGAGCTCGTTTTTTCTTGGCTTTTTGGAGAACCTTGTTTTTAGAAAGATCAACTTTTTCAGGTGCTAACTTCTTGAGTTTGGCCTTGGCTTCGATAATTTCATGTGGTTTTAGTTGAGATTTACTGTGAAGATTTTTAAGAATATCATCACTTTCAGCCAGAGCTAAGTCAACAATCTCCGCAGCTTGCTCACGCGCCTTATTGAGTTCTGTTTCCTTCTCACGATTGAGTTCATTGTAGAGTTTTTTAAGCGCACGATTCATCTTGAGGTTTTCTTGCTCGACTTGGCGAATATTCTCAAGACGTTTGCGGCTTTCAAGTGTCTGCTCTTCCAACTGCTCTATAATGCGATTGACATCATTGTCTTGATTAATCTGCTTGCTAGCGTCACCTACGATAACATCTGACAATCCTAGACGTTTAGCAATCTCAAAGGCATTGCTTCGACCAGGAACCCCTTGCATGAAACGATAAGTTGGGCGCAAGCTAGCTGTATCAAACTCCATGCTGGCATTTTGAACATAGGCCGTTTCAATTCCGTAGGCCTTGAGTTCAGGATAGTGAGTGGTCGCCATAGTCTTGACCTGACGCAAACGCAAGTCTTCTAGGATAGACATGGCAAGAGCAGCCCCTTCTTGGGGATCTGTACCTGCTCCAAGCTCATCAAGTAGCAAGAGCGAGTTTTGATTGACCTTACCAAGAATATCAACAATATTGGTCATGTGACTAGAGAAGGTTGACAGGCTTTGCTCAATGGATTGTTCATCTCCGATATCCGCAAAGATCTCCTCAAAAATTCCCACACGACTGCCCTTATCGGCCAAAATCGGCAAACCTGACTGGGCCATCAATTGCGTCAACCCTAAGGTTTTGAGCATAATGGTCTTACCACCCGTATTGGGACCCGTGATAACGATGGCTGTTAGATCCTTACCAAAGTGCACATCATTAGCAACAGCATTTTTCACAAGAGGATGACGAACATGAAGGAGTTGAATCTCCTGTCCTTCAGAGACTTGTGGAACCACTGCTCCTGTCTCCTGGATAAAGCGAACCTTAGCCCGAATCAAGTCTAAATGCCCAATAATCCAGGCATCATTGGCAATTTCAGCTGCGTGAGGTCTTACTCGTTCAGAGAGTTCTTGCAGGATACGCATCATCTCATAGCGTTCATCTGCACGAAGACTAGCAATTTCCTCGCTTAGCTTAACTACTTCACGCGGTTCGATATAAACTGTGTTCCCACTAGCAGAAATATCGTGAACGACCCCAGCAATCTTGTTCCGATAGGTATTTTTAACTGGAAGAACTTGGCGACCATTTCTACTAGCGACAATCCCTTCTGTCAACATCTGCGCCTTCTGCTTGAGAAGGTCTTGCAAGACATCACGAACTTGGCTCTCACTGTCATGGATTTTACGGCGGATTCGTGCTAATTCTTCACTGGCAAAATTTTCGATAAAGCCTGCTTCATTGATAGCTTGGAGATTACCCTGTAGATGTGGGAAATCGTGAAGTTTCTCAAGCCAATTTGCCAAGTGGTCCAAGCGTACATTTTCAAGATTATCATAGAATTTTTCAGTTCACGGCTGGCAAATATGACACGTTTGAGAAGGAGAAATTCCTCGATGTTGAGGTCAGCACCCATCTCCAAGCGTTTGCAGGTAGACGCAATATCTTTTGTCCCTGAAATGCTGAAATGAGGATGCTCCACAAAAAGCTTCTGCATCTCCTTCATCTCTGCGAAGGTCTGTTTTATCTTGTCCCCTTTATCCGTTGGAGCAAGTTCTTTTAACTGCTCTAGGCCTTGTTCTGTCAAAAGATGGGGTTCAAATAGGGCCTTGACCTTGTTAAATTCTAACGTTTCTAATATTTTTGTATTCATTTCATTTCCTTAGTAAAAAAGTTATGGCTTTTTTTCATTTTCAAGTTTTTTAATTCAATCTCTTACTTTTCGAAATTGTAAACAAAAGGCTAGGAATAGTTCCCGCCCTTTTTATCCGATTATTTTAGTAACCCAAAGCTGTTTAATAAAATTAGTTGTGAATGGAATGCTTTGGATGATATGTCTAGCTACAAAGCTATTTTCAAGTGAATTTTGAACAATTTGTAATGGCACAGTCGCGAGAATCGTTAGCATCATCTGGAGGACAAACAAGGTCACACCGACTGATAGCAGACCCGCACCGATACGGTAGTATTTCCCATCAAGTATCTTACTTGGTACTAGGTTTAGAAAAAGACCAAGCAAACGGCCGATGCAGTAAAAAATCGTAAAGGCTAAGAGGAAGCCGACACCTGCATAAAAAACTTTATCTAGTTGGAAAAGTTGATTGGATGGGAAAAAGAATGTTCCCTGTCCTTCCTGTGGATTAGCATAAGGGATTAATAAATTGAACTTCTGCCCTAAAGATTGATAATATTTGCTTGCAAAATAAGCAGAGACAATCGTTGCTACAAAATAATATGCTTGCAAAATAATTCCTCGGCGGTAGCCTATATAAAAGCTCCAAGCAAGGATTAATAAGAGTAGAATGGAAATCATAGGGAATCCTCAATCTTACTCTGCTCTTGTTTAGCCGCAACCACCTTATAACGGAGCGATTCTAACTCTTGCTCCTTATCATCAAATTCAATCTCACGGCTGAGCTGTGTTGACAAGCAGTTAACTGCTAAAAGGATAGCTACTGTCTCATCATCAGCTCCAGGCATTTGTTCTTTGATTGCTTCATACTTTTCTGTCGCAACTTTAGCAATCTCCTCCATGAAAAGATTATCATGCTCAGTTGTCAGCGTTAATGTTTTTTTCCCAAATGTAAACTTGAATCGATTTAAATTTGCCATAAAATTCACCTCACGATATTATACCAAATTTCACTAAGTTTGTCAGTTTTTACCAATTCTAGCGCTTTTATGGTACAATAGAGACTATGGCAAGTATCACATTAACTCCGAGTGAAAAGGAAATTCAGGATTTTGTTCAAAAGCATCGACATGCACTCACTCCTAGTAAAAATCCTTATATTCGCTACTTTTTAAAACTTCCTCAAGCCAGTGTTTCCGTCTATACATCTGGGAAAGTCCTCTTGCAAGGAGAAGCTGCTGAAAGCTATGCTAGCTTTTTTGGTTATCAGGTAGCACAAGTAGTTAGCGGGCAAAATTTCCCTTTGATTGGAACAGATGAAGTCGGAAATGGTTCCTACTTCGGTGGTCTAGCTGTAGTGGCGTCATTTGTAACTCCTGATCAGCATGACTTTTTACGAAACTTGGGGTTGGAGATTCTAAAACACTAACTGACCAAAAGATTCGTCAGATTGCTCCTATTCTTAAGGAGAGGATTCAGCATCAAGCACTCCTTCTTTCGCCAAGTAAGTATAACGAAGTCATTGGGGAACGTTATAATGCTGTTTCTGTCAAGGTAGCTCTACACAATCAAGCAATCTATCTCCTCCTTCAAAAGGAAGTTGAACCTGAAAAAATTGTTATCGATGCCTTTACAAGCTCACAAAATTATGAAAAGTATCTAAAAAACGAAGCAAATCACTTTTCTAATCCAGTCACGCTAGAGGAAAAAGCTGAGGGCAAATACTTGGCCGTCGCTGTCAGCTCCATCATTGCGCGTGATCTCTTCCTAGAAAATCTTGAAAACCTAGGACGGGAGCTGGGATACCAACTTCCAAGTGGTGCTGGTGCTGCTTCTGATAAGGTAGCTAGCCAAATCCTTCAAGCATATGGAATGAAGGGGCTTGCCTTCTGTGCAAAGCTGCATTTTAAAAACACTGAAAAAGCTAAGCAACTTCTAGAAAGGTAAAAGTATGAATTATTTTAAAATATTTTTAAAAGAGTGGGGAATTTTCTTCCTGATTATTGCATTAGTAGGTCTCAGCCGTCTCTTTCTCTGGAGCAATGTTCGTGTAGAAGGACACTCCATGGACCCTACTCTAGCTGATGGAGAAATTCTCTTCGTTGTCAAACATCTCCCTATCGATCGCTTTGATATAGTTGTCGCTCATGAGGATGAAGGGAATAAAGACATCGTGAAGCGAGTCATCGGATTGCCAGGTGATACCATCCGTTACGAAAATGATAAGCTCTACGTCAATGACCAAGAAACTGATGAGCCTTACCTAGCTGATTATCTCAAACGCTTTAAAGATGATAAACTCCAAAGCACCTATGCTGGAGAAAGTTGGGATGGAAAAAAAGGCGAATATTTCAGAAGTCTTGCTGAAAAAGCTGATGCCTTTACCTTAGATGTTAATTTCAATACTAGCTTTACCTTCACTGTTCCAAAGGGAGAATACCTCCTACTTGGTGATGACCGTCTGGTATCTAGCGACAGTCGACATGTTGGTACTTTTAAAGAAAAAGATATCATTGGAGAGGCTAAATTCCGTTTCTGGCCACTCAAACGTATCGGAACATTCTAATAACACTAAGAGGCCGAGAACACGAATCTCAGCCTCTTCTCATTCTATTCTGAATGATTTGATTTCATTCAGGAATGTAAAGGAATTATATGGAAGTCTATTTTACAGGTACGATTGAACGTATTATTTTTGAAAATGTCAGCAATTTTTACCGTATTCTACTCTTAGATATAGAGGATACCAATGCTGAGGACTTTGATGATTTCGAGATCATTGTTACAGGGACCATGGCTGATGTCATCGAGGGAGAAGAATACACTTTTTGGGGGCAGATTGTCCAACACTCCAAGTATGGTCAACAACTGCAAATTACCCGTTACGAAAGAGCAAAACCAACTAGTAAGGGATTGGTCAAATATTTCTCAAGTAGTCATTTCAAAGGGATTGGGCTTAAAACCGCTCAAAAGATAGTAGAACTCTATGGAGAAAATACTATCGATGAAATCCTTGAACATCCTGAAAAACTTGAAACTATCTCAGGGCTGTCTTCTAAAAGTCGTGAGGCCTTCGTTTCCACGCTTCGCCTCAACTACGGGACAGAAATGGTTTTGGCCAAGCTTGCCAACTACGGAATTCCCAATAAATTAGCAATTCAAATTCAGGATACCTATAAAGAGGAAACCATCGATATCGTTGAAAATTATCCCTACCAGTTGGTAGAAGATATCAAAGGCTTGGGCTTTACTATCGCTGACCAATTGGCGCAGGAATTGGGGATTGAAAGTCAGGCACCTGAACGCTTTCGAGCTGGCCTTGTTCATAGCCTTTTAAATGCTTGTATGGAAAGTGGGGATACTTATGTTGAAGCTAGAGATTTATTGGAGAAGACTCTAAATTTGCTTGAATCCTCACGTCCAGTAGAATTAGAACCCCGTCAACTTGCACAAGAATTATCCAATCTCATTGAGGAAGAAAAAGTTCAACAGGTTGACACCAAAATCTTTGATAACAGTCTCTTTTTCGCTGAAGAAGGGATTCATAATCACCTCATTCGCATTCTTGAAAAAGAAGAAAGTAATAAACAAAAAACAGAAATCATCCAGGATCATATCACAACTGTTGAGAAGGAATTAGGCATTCAATACGATGCCATTCAAAAACAGGCTATCTGCGACGCTATACAAAACAAGGTCTTTATCCTGACAGGTGGACCTGGTACAGGTAAGACCACTGTTATCAATGGGATTATTGGTGTTTATGCGCTATTAGAGGGGCTCGACCTTCGGAAAAAAAGTAGTCTACCGATTCTCCTGGCTGCTCCAACCGGTCGTGCAGCTCGTCGCATGAATGAACTGACAGGCTTGCCAAGTGCAACGATTCACCGCCATTTGGGGATGACTGGAGACGACGATACCAGTCATTTGGAGGATTATCTTGATGCTGACTTTATCATCGTGGATGAGTTCTCTATGGTGGATACCTGGCTAGCCAATCAACTCTTCTCCAATATCTCCTCTAACAGTAAAATTCTCATCGTCGGAGATAGTGACCAGCTACCATCGGTAAGTCCTGGTCAAGTCCTTGCTGACTTACTCCAAATTCCAAGTATCCCTCAAACACGCTTGGAAAGAATCTACCGTCAGAGTGAAGAATCAACCATTGTCACCCTTGCTAGCCAAATTCGTCAGGGAATCCTACCTGCAGATTTCACCCAGAAAAAAGCAGATCGTTCCTACTTTGAAATCGCTAGTAACCATATCCCTGCGACCATTGAAAAAATCCTAGATGCTGCTATTAGAAGTGGCATTCCTGCTCGTGATATCCAAGTTCTAGCTCCTATGTACCGTGGTACAGCAGGGATTGATGCCATCAATCAACTCATGCAAGAACTGCTCAATCCTCTTCAAAAGGGACAGATTAGTTTTGAGGCAAGTCAGTTTCATTACCGCACAGGAGATAAGATCATTCATCTGGTCAACGATGCAGAAGTCAATGTCTTTAATGGAGATTTAGGCTATATTACTGACCTGATTCCTGGAAAATACACTGAATCTAAGCAAGATGAAATTATCATCGATTTTGATGGCAACGAGGTTTCCTATCCTCGAAATGAATGGTACAAAATTCGTCTGGCCTATGCTATGAGTATCCATAAGTCACAGGGGAGTGAGTTTCCAGTTGTGATTCTTCCGATTACCAGTGCTAGCAAGCGCATGCTGGAGCGCAATCTCATCTACACAGCCATTACACGCGCCAAAAGCAAACTTATCTTACTAGGTGAATTACAGGCTTTCGACTATGCAGTCAAGCACATCGGAACTGCCCGCAAGACCTATCTGATTGAGCGTTTCAGTGATTTAATTGAAACTAATATTGAAGAAAGCAAACAAGCCTTCTCTGAAACTGCCACACCAAGTGACTCTGAACAATCCTACATCCTCACCGAGGAAAACTGGTCTAGTATTCCAGCCATGATTGGGATTACAGACGCAGATCTCAAAGAGATTTTTGGAAAATAGTGCATCAGAAAACCCACCTAGTCAGGTGGGCTTTTTCTCTTTTAAGATTATTTTACTGTTGCAGTGCTTGTGATCAATTCAACAGCTTTTTTGATAGTGATATCGTGTTTCAACATGTCAGCTGAAAGCAAGTTTGTACTTGGGCAACTTCCATGTTGTAATCTGCAGCCAATTGCTCGATTTCTTTTTGGATTTCTTCTTCAGTAGCGTCAAATCCTTCAGCTTTCGCAACTGCCTCGATAACAAGGTTAGTCTTAGTGCGTGACTCAGCTTCTGCTTCGTATTGTTTGTGAAGGTCTTCTTGAGTAGTTCCAGTGATTTGGAAGTACATGTCAGGGTTGATACCTTGACGTTGCAAGTTTCCAAGGAACTCATTTACTGAGCGGTGAACTTCTTCGTGGATCATTTCTTCTGGAAGTTCTACGATTTCAGCGTTTTCAACTGCTTTATCGATTGCTGCACCTTCAACGGCATCATTGTAAGCTTCTTCTTTAGCAGCAGCTAATTCTTTGCGGTATTTTTCTTTCAATTCGTCAAGAGTTTCAACTTCTTCGTCGATATCTTTTGCAAGTTCATCGTCAAGAGCTGGAACTTCTTTAGCTTTTACTTCGTGGATAGTTGTTACGAATTTAGCTTCTTTACCTGCAAGGTCTTCTGCTTGGTAGTCTTCTGGGAATGTTACGATAACGTCAACAGTTTCACCAGCTGAGTGTCCAACCAATTGGTCTTCAAATCCAGGAATGAATTGTCCTGAACCAAGTCCAAGTGAGAAGTTTTCACCTTTTCCGCCGTCAAATTCAACACCGTCGATAGAACCAACGAAGTCGATAACAACAGTGTCGCCGTCTTCAGCAGCACCATCTTTGATAACCAATTCTGCCAAGTTGTTGCGTTCACGTTCGATACGTGCATCTACATCAGCGTCAGTTACTTCTTTATCTACATCAACTGATACTTCAAGGTTTTTGTATTCACCCAATTTAACTTCAGGTTTTGTAACAACTTCTGCAGTGATAACCCAGTCTTGACCTTTTTCCATAGAAGTTACGTCAATTTTTGGTTGAGCAACTACTTCAAGACCAGCTTCTTTAACAGCTGCTTCATAAGCATCTGGCAAAAGAGCGTTCATTGCATCTTGGTAAAGTGCTTCTTCACCAAATTTTTGGTCGAAGATAGGACGTGGAAGGTGACCTTTACGGAAACCTGGAACGTTAAGAGTTTTCTTTACTGAGTTAAATACACGGTCCAATTCTGGTTTGATTTGGTCTTGAGAGATAGTGAAAGTCAAGACACCACGGTTTGTTTCTTTGTTTTCAAATGATACAGACATTCTGTCATTTCTCCTTAAAATTTTTAATACAGTCCATTATACCATATAGTAGCGAATTTTTTCAAGTAATGGATGCGCTTTTCCTCCATGCTTAAGTTGCTTTCAAACTTCTCTAAAATTCGTCAGGGCCTACCAAGTGGTGCTGAAAGGCATAAACAGCCACCTGGGTACGGTCACTAACCTGAAGTTTAGCAAGGATGTTTGAAACATGAGTTTTAACAGTCTTGAGGGAGATAAACAATTCATCTGCAATCCGCTGATTTTCATAGCCCTTAGCGATTAGTTGAAGGACATCTCGTTCACGAGCTGTCAAGTCTTCGTGTAGTTCGACATGATTGCGGTGGTATTCTACCTTCTTGCTCACCTCTTGTTCAATAGCAAATTCACCGGCTGCTACCTTACGAACTGCGTGTAGCAACTCATCTGCGCTCGAAGTTTTAAGCATATAACCCCTAGCCCCAGCATTCAAGACCGGCATGATTTTTTCATTGTCAAGATAAGAAGTCACAATCAAGATTTTAGCCTCTGGCCATTCTTTGAGAATAGCAAGTGTTGCGTCGATCCCATTGAATTCAGGCATAACAATATCCATCACAATCACATCGGGACGAAGCTCCAAGGCCATGGAAATCCCTTCGGCTCCATTAGTTGCCTCTCCAACAACTTCTACACCATCTTGTAATTCAAAATAACTTTTCAAACCAAGACGCACCATTTGGTGGTCATCTACTAATAATAGTTTCATTTTATTTCCTTTTGTTCGTCAATCAATCAAGGGGATGCGAATATCAACAGCTAAACCCTGCTTGGGAGCTGTTAATAATTGTATAGTCCCAGCCATATCTTCTACACGTTCTTTGATATTCCGTAAACCATAGCTCAGTTCGTCTCCATCATCTAGTTGAAAACCGCGCCCATTGTCTGCCACCTTCAATTGTAACTCGGTTTCGGTTTGATAAAGGTAAACATCTAAACAAGAAGCTTGCGCATGGCGAAGGGTATTACTAATCAATTCTTGTACAATACGAAAAATATGCTCTTCAATTTTTTTAGGTAAAACTGTTACCTGATATTTAAAGCTTACCTTTAAATCACTTTTTTCTTCTAGTTCTTTAAGGAGTATCTGAATCCCCTCCACCAAACTCTTTTGTTCCAATTCTATCGGTCGTAAATGCAAAAGCAGAATCCGCAAATCTCTTTGGGCTGTTTCTAAAATAGCAGTCACACTTTGGAGTTGTGTTTGCATCTTCTCTCTGTCTAATTTGGAAGCTTGATGACTAAGACCTGATAGTATCATATGGGCAGCAAAAATTTCTTGGCTGACCGTATCATGCAAGTCACGCGCGATTCTCTTACGCTCCTTTTCAACTATCACTTCTTCTTTGACCAAGGCTTGATTGTCTGCTTTTTGAATAGCTTCTGTCAACAAGCCAAGCTTGCCTGATAAATTTCTAAAACTTGCGTCTAAATCAGCATCTCCAAGGCTTTTAATATCTTTACCAGCTAGTAGACGTTTAAGATTTGCTTGGATTCTTCTTCTTGAAATTTCGTCAACCATTGTCCAAAATAGGACTAATAAAAAAGCTAGGGCAAGGCTAAACATCAAAGCTAGAAAGAGGACTTTTTCTGTCTTTTCTAAATCTTGGAAGAGAGAAGTCCACTCCAAATCTAAGACCTTAAAAATGCTTCGAAATAGAAAAGCAACAAAGAGAAATGATGTGAATCCAATTAAAATATAGGGTTGCTTTTTCATCCTCGCACCACCTCAACATCTCCAACCATGGTTGTCAAAAGAATCTTCACACTCTTTGGACTTTTGAGATAATCCCTGGTTTCTTGATGAAATTGCTCATTACGTAAAGCACGTTTAGGCTGGTCAAAGAAGGTTAAATCTCCGTACAGAGAATTGACACTGAGGCTGACTTCTACATCCACTGGTACGATAATTCTAGTCGTACCGACCAGTTTTCTCAAGATGATGACATTATCATGATTGCTCAAAATCACGTGCTCTAGATGAATAGTATCCTTCCCCATGAGACGAAAAAGGTTGATATCATCAAAGCAACAAGTCTGGTAGCTTGAGAAGTGATGAAGGTTTCCAAACCAGCGATTTTTCTCCCTCTTTACCGTCACTACTTCTTCAAAAATCAGATTTGTATCTTCTTTTTCTTGGTTCATCATAGGATAAAGCAAGAATAGGCTGTATATCAAGGCCACAAAGATGGCTAAAATGACAAAGGGATTGAGCATGATGATAAAGAAAAATAGGATGCTCACCGCCACTAAAATGAAGTTATTACCCTGTCTACCTGTATAGTATCGAATCAGCAGTAAAAACAAGAGCAATATTAGTAGAAAACGGGAAAAATGCTCCGATACCATCATTATCAGAGCTCCTGTCAATAAACAAGCTTCAATAAATAGAAAAATTTGAAATTTTCGCATGTATCCGCCCTCTCTATTTTATTGTATCACAAAACCAAAATGTCACATCAGTCTGAGGAATGATAAAAAGACCGGGACCAAAATCCCGACCTCCTTATAGTTGCTCTTTTGCTTCTTTTAATTTTCCATAAAGGAGATAGTCGACCTCTTGTAAATCCTCAATTTTTGAACAATTAAGGGCACACATAATCAAGCGTAGGTCTTCCTTCCAACTCTCAACAATGGAAATAACGACATCCACTGGGTAGTTTTCAACCAACTCTAACATGGTGCGTGATAGCCCAACTGCTTTGGCTCCAAAGACCAAGCATTTGATGATGTCTAGTGGATTGCGAACACCTCCACTTACCAGAAGCTCCATCTTATCTTTCCAGTCTTGGGCATTGATAAGAGCCTGCATGGTCGATTGCCCCCAATCATTGAGGTAGTCCCGTTGACCGCTACGACGATTTTCGATATAGGCGAAACTAGTCCCCCCACGGCCAGACAAATCAACCGTACGTATCCCCATTTCGTATGCCTTAGCAATAGTCTTCACATCCATGCCAAAACCGACTTCTTTTAAAACAAGGGGTACTGAGATTTGCTCAGCATAATCTTTCAGATTGCTTTGCCACAATCTAAATTGACGCTCACCTTCTGGCATGAGTAATTCCTGCATAACATTCACATGAACTTGCAAGAGGAGAGGATTCATCTCTTTTACCGTTTGTAGCCCCAATTCAACAGGTTTATCCAAGCCAATGTTGGTCCCAAGAAGGAGGTCAGGACGATTCAACTTGACAGAGAAAGAATTGTCCGATGGATCCTTAAGAGCAGCACTGTAAGAACCTGTCACAAATAAAATCCCGCAGGCCTCAGCCACCTTAGCCAATTTTTGATTGATTTCTCTGCCCCGATCACTCCCACCTGTCATGGCGTTAATATAAAAAGGAAAATCCCATTTTCGCCCTGCAAATTCTGTCGAAAGATCAATCTCATCTAAGTCATATAAGGGTAGTGAGGAGTGGATTAACTCCACCTCATCAAAACTATTATAAGAACTTTTTTGTTCAAGGGCATAGCGGATGTGCTCATCCTTCCGATTCGTCGTCATGTCCTATCCTTTCTTGATACAAGAGCTCAATCCCTAGATTAGCCCAGCGTTTTTTCAGTAATGTGGTCGAATCTTGATCAAAACTGAGAGCAATCCCACAGTCTCCACCACCAGCACCACTACTTTTTGCAACAGCTTTTAAGTCTCGGCTGGCATCTTTTAATTGCCTTAGCAAAGGTGTGTAAATATCTGAACTCAAGCCTTCTAAAAGTTGGCTGGCTTGTTCCAGCAAGTCAATAATGGTTTCTTCTTGACCTACCTCCAAAGCCTTTACCAAGTTAGCTACTGTTTCTTTTGAATCCTGTAAAAAGCTAGAGTTCATATTATCCTTGATTTGCTTGACCATATGACTTGATACAGCCACTTCCTTGGTCCAACCAACCAGAAAATCAAATTTCAAGACCGGTTCAACACTCCTAATAGAAAAGCCCCAATCACGGTCTAATACAGCTTGCAGTTCTTCCTTTTCTAGCCAATCTGCCACTTTCTCTCGGTCAAATGACTGATAGAGGACGAGGTCTTCTGAAACGATACAGGCAATGTCCCCCATGGAGCCATTGTCCCCACGTTTAAGAAGTACAGCACTGGCTAATTTAAACAAGAGTTCTCTGTCAACTGGTCTTCCATAGAAAGCAAGCATGGCCTTGATGACCAAGACAACCACACTACCACTAGAACCCAGCCCAAATTTCTTCCCCTCGCGTTCCATTTCCACATATGTCTAAAGAAAAAGGATGCAAGTCAACTCCCTGTGCAGTCAGATAGTCCTCCACCAAGGCAACTGTTTCTTGAATCAAGGCATAAGAAGAATCTGGGCGCATGTCTACACTATAGGTAAACATATCTGAGTAGAGTCGATAAACTTCTGAGGACTCAATCTCAGCTGTCATATAGATGGGAATAGCCTTTATTAGTGCCAACTGTCCTGGTTCTAAAATGGCATACTCACCAGCCCAGTAGAGCTTCCCACAAGTTTTAACAATCGTCATCTTGGCTCAAGTCCTTTGTTTTTGAAACGATTAAGCGATAGCGTTGACCTAAGAGTTCTGATAGATGTTCCAAGTCTTTTTCTAAACAAAGAACCTTGACATTAGGCCCCGCATCCATGGTAAAGTAGCAAGCTTCTCCTTGTTCTCTAAGCTGACGAACGAAATCCATAGCCTCATAACTCGCATCTGTCAGATAAGAGAAGGATGGAGTTGCGGTCTTTGTCGTCGCATGCATAGCCAATGCATTCTTCTCTGTCAGTTCTCCAACTTTCTCAAAGTCATTTTCCTTGAGATAGACCAGCATATCCTTGTAGTCTTGCTCAGACTGACGAATCCACTCATCAAATGTTGTCGAAGTTTCCACACAGAGTTTCATACCATCCCGACTAGAGATTGGTTTTTTCTGGTCTTCCAAGACCAACATGATCATAGCTAGTTTCAAGTCAGTCTCGACTGGATAAATCTCTCCACTATCCTTGTCCCAAGCTGCCAAAGGTCCATAAAAACTGCGAGATGAAGAACCTGATGCAAACTTAGCTTCCAACGCCAATTCTTTACGGTCTAGTCCTAATTGAAAATAGGTATTACAAGCTTTGACCAGAGCAGACAAACCACTAGAACTTGAAGAAAGACCTGCCGCTGTTGGCATATTGTTCTTGGTATCGATACGAACAAAACCTGCTCCTTCAGGACGGTAGCGGTCAATGATTTTACTCATCTTGACATGCTCAGCTTCATTTTGCAATTGACCATTGATGTAAAGGAATCAGCGGTTGCATCTACTGGTAATGGAGAAAGTGTCGTCTCCGTGTACATATTTTCTAAAGTCAGAGAAATACTGCTAGTTGCAGGAACCATCTCTTTTTCTGCTTTCTTACCCCAATATTTGATAATAGCAATATTGGCATAGGAACGTACTGTTACAGGCTTTCGATCCATGTCTGAACAGCTCCTTTCTCTTCTAATCTTTCTGCGAGTTCTTGTGCTTGACTGACATTAGCAACCAAGGCGATGATGCAACCTCCTAGACCACCACCACTCATCTTGGCACCTAGAGCACCATGGTCAAGGGCAGTTTCAACCAAGGCATCTGCCTCAGAGCTACTAACTCCAATTTCCTTTAGATTTCCATGTGCTTTGGTTAGAATTTCTCCTAGCTTCACGGCATCTTTTGTTTTTATTGCTTCTTCTGCTTCTTGGGTCAACTCTCCTAGCGCATGCAAGAAAGGTAAGGCATCCTTGCCCTTGCTCTCAACAACTTGGATAGCTTCACGAGTATGTCCATAAACTCCAGTATCTGCAATGACCAAAAAAGCTGATAGATCCATGGTTAATTCTTCAAAACCAACATTCTTGATAAAACGGATAGGTTGGTCACTAAGACAGGTCTTGGCATCCAAACCACTAGGATTCATATGGGCAATCATCTCCGCCCGATTGACCAAAATCTCTAACACTTCATGTGGAAGTTCCGCTTGGTAGTAATCAAATACAGCTCGAATGGCCGCAATACTTATGGCTGCTGAAGAGCCCATCCCACGTTTTTCAGGAATAGCCGAGTCAATTTGACAACGGATGCAAGCATCGTTGATATTTAAATACTCGAGAGACGCATAAACAGCCATGGACAAGGTGTCCTCTTCAAACAGACGCCATGGTGTCGCTGCTGGAACCACCCGACAAGTCACTTCAACCTCTAAAAGTGGCAAAGAGATGGCCGGGTAACCATAAACCACTGCATGCTCTCCTATTAAAATAATCTTACTATGTGCCTGACCGACACCAACTTCTTTTGTCATTTAATCCTACTATCAGACGAAAAGCGTCTGTTTCTAGATAAAATTTTAGAACTTTATTCCTTTCTATTTTATTATATTTTCACAAAAAAAGCGATTGTTTCCTTCACAATCGCTTGTTTTCATTACTGAACCCACTCACCATTATAGTTGACGTAGTAGCCACCTACAGTAGTATTCACAGCCAAGGCACCTGAACTATAGGCATAGTACCATTTACCATTAACTTGGAACCATCCTGTCTTCATATCGCCATTACTTGCGTTTAGGTAGTACCAAGTTGAGCCGTCTTGAAGCCAGCCTGTCGCCATGGCTCCTGATGAACGGAGGTAATACCAATAGCCATTGATAGAAGCCCAACCTGTTTTCATATCCCCATTTTCAGCGTCAAGATAATACCAAGATGAGCCGTCTTGATACCAGCCAGTTGCCATAGCACCTGATGAACGGAGATAGTACCACTTGTTACCAAGATATTGCCAACCCGTTTGCATTGTAGCAGTTGTTGGATCTAGATAGTACCAAGTTGAATCATCGTTTATCCAGCCACGTGCGAGCTCCCCAACAGTCAAACTGTTGATGCGAGAATCAAAGCCACCATCCTTCTGTAAGTAATACCAGTGCCCCTCATCATGAACCCAACCGGTTTTTAAGGTGTGATAACTTCTTTGGTCTTTAAAATAGTAGACTCGTTTCTCAGTAGAGCTATCATATTGTTCACCATGGTGTTTGTTGGTATTTGTAGCAGTTTTTGCTTCCAAAACTTGCTTACCAACAAATTCTTGTAGTACCCCATCTTGACCAAAGTAATACCATTTTGACATTGGCATAAATTCCAACCTCGTACCATTTGGGTAAGGACCAATGGTACTTCCTTGATATGGAAACGGAATGTATTGCCAACCAACAACCATTTCACCATTATAATCAAAATAATAGGTTTTTCCATCAATCACTCGCCAGTAGGTTTCTTTGAGTTCCCCCTTCTTGTAGTAGGTTCTACCATTTTCTTGGACAAATTGCCAGCCTTCTGAATCAGCATCGTCCGCAAATACCGTACTTGTTGCTAACAGACCAAATAAGAAGACTGCTAATGCGATTTGCATCATTTTTTTCAAAAATTTCATTGATTTATCCTCCAAAATGATTATAGCAAAGACAATACTATATGTCAATATATAATAAATTCAAAAAAAGCAGTTACACAACTGTAACTGCTTTCTATTCTTGCATGGTGTAACCTACACCACGCACAGTTTTAATGTAGCTCTTTTGACCTTTGACATCAATCTTGCTACGTAGATAACGGATATAAACATCCACGATATTGGTTTCGGTCGCACTCTCATACTTCCAAACACTTTCCAGCAACTGCTCACGAGTTAAAACCTTCTTGCTTCCCATAAGGGTAGCCAAAAGGTCATATTCACGACGAGTCAGGGCAATCATCTCCTCGCCACGATAGACGGTATGATGTTCTACGTCCATACGCAGATTGCGATAGGATGTTGGAACCTTCATCTGACTACAGTGTTGGTCGATAAAGTCCCGACCTCGGAAAATTGCTGCAATACGAGCCACCAAATCATCGATAATGATTGGTTTATAGATGTATGAAACAGCGAAACGCTGGATTGTTTCAAGTTGGTCTTGCAATTCTTCTCGATGGTCCAAGACCATGATCACCGCAGCTGGCTTGGTTCGACTCAACTTATCTGCAAAATCCTGGGCTGTCATATCCCCTAGATGAGCATTCAGTAAAATCAAGTCATAGTCTGTCTGAAGAGCCATGGAGAGGGCTTTTTGTCCCTCTTCTACCTGATCAACTCGGTATTGCTCTTTTTGGAGTTCCAGACTTAAAAAATGAGCTAGATTTCTTTCTTTCTCAAGTAATAAAATCCGTTTCCCCATGGCTGACCTACTTATTTTTCGTCATACCAAGAGTAGTGGAATGTTCCTTCTTTGTCTTTACGTTGGTATGTGTGGGCACCAAAGTAATCACGTTGTGCTTGGATTAAGTTTGCTGGAAGGTCAGCTGAACGGTAGCTATCAAAGTAAGTGATGGCAGCTGAGAAGGTTGGTACAGGTACACCTGCTTGAACAGCAAGAGCTACGATATCACGAACTGATTGTTGGTACTTAGCTGTTACATCCAAGAAGTACTCATCCAAAAGAAGGTTAGCAAGGTCTGCATCACGGTTGTAAGCATCTGTAATCTTTTGCAAGAAACGAGAACGGATGATACATCCATCGCGCCAGATAGATGCGATATCTGCAAATGGCAAGTTCCAGTTGTTTTCTTTAGAAGCTACACGCAATTGCGCAAAACCTTGTGCGTAAGAGATGATTTTTGAGAAGTAAAGGGCTTGACGGATTTTTTCAATCAACTCAGCCTTGTCTCCTTCAAATTTGAAAGTAGCTGGTTTTGGAAGCACCTTGCTAGCGTGTACACGTTCTTCTTTATAAGTAGAAATGTAACGTGCAAATACTGACTCAGTGATGAGCGACAATGGCACACCAAGGTCAAGAGCTGATTGGCTAGTCCATTTACCAGTTCCTTTGTTTCCTGCAGCATCCAAGATATAATCAACGATTGGTCCATCTTGACCTTCATCGTCTTTGCGTCCAAGGATATCAGCAGTGATTTCGATCAAGTAGCTGTCCAATTCGCCTTTGTTCCACTCGGTAAAGATTTCAGCCATGTCTTCTGCTGAAAGACCGAGCAAGTGTTGCATCAAGTCATAGCTTTCTGCGATCAATTGCATATCACCGTACTCGATCCCGTTGTGGACCATTTTCACGTAGTGACCAGCTCCATCAGGACCGATGTAAGTCACACATGGTTTACCATCTTCTGGTGCTTTGGCTGAGATTTCTTCGAGAACATCGGCAACCAATTCATAGGCTTCTTTTTGTCCGCCAGGCATGATTGAAGGACCTTCAAGGGCACCTTTTTCACCACCTGAAACCCCTGTACCGATAAAGTTGATACCTGAGTTCGCCAATTCTTCATTACGACGGATGGTATCTTTGTAGAAGTATTTCCTCCGTCGATCAAGATATCACCTTTATCCAAGTGTGGAAGAAGGGCTTGGATCGTAGCATCTGTACCAGGTCCAGCTTGAACCATGAGCATGATACGACGTGGTTTTTCGATAGAGTTTACGAAGCTTTCGATATCATAGCTTGGCACAAAGTTCTTTTCAGGGTGGCAAGCAACAACATCTTCTGTTTTTTCTTTACTACGGTTATAAATGGCGACTGTATAGCCACGAGATTCGATATTTAGGGCAAGGTTACGACCCATTACGGCCATACCTACGACACCAAAGTTAGCTTTTGTCATGTGACACTCCTCTTATTTAATATGTTTTATTTTATCACGTTTATCTGTGAAAAGAAAGAATTTTATAACAATTTGACTAGTAGTCTAAATCATCCGCATGGCCAGAACCATTTCCAACAAAGTATCCTGTCTTACAGTTTAGAGTGAAGAGATAAGTTCCATCTGGTTTGTAAAGATTGTAATATCCATTTCCATTCACAATATTTACACGTTCTAAGATATATTGGTTTCCAGTGATATATCCACGCGCACGGGATGTCTCAAGGATTTGTTCAAGAACACCATCTGCAAAGGTCCAGGCAGGATTACTACTATCGTTTACAGCAGATTGATTATACGGCACTCGGCTAGCGCTTCTTTGCAAATTAACACCTTCGCTTGACAAGCCACTATTAGCAGATGCCGCAGTATCACTTGTTGAAGTAGATGGACTGCTTTCTGTTGTTGGGCTTGACGCTTCCTGGCTCGCGGCTGTTGTCGCAGCTGTTGTTGTGGCCGTTGTTGTACTTGCTAGTTGGCTCTTACCAAGGCTGATTGCTTTATCTAGAAGTTTGTCAATTTCAGTATTACCAGTCTTGATATCTGTAAATTTAGCATCCGCTTTGATTTTTGCATTTGTATCCAAGACACCATCTGTAATAGCTGGAGTTTCAAATTGAGAGTTCACTTCTTGGATAGCCTTTATTTGAGTTTCTAGACTATCATATTTTGATTTGGCCAGAGTATGTTCTCTCGCTCCTTCAAGTTTATCTAGAAGTTCCTTCAATTGATTCAGTTGACTAAACTGGCTATTTTTAAGAGCTGTTTTGTTTTCATCAGTATAAAACGTGTCGTAGAGCGTATTGAATTGTTCATAGACTGACTGATTGCTTACCAAACCTGAATCCGCCGCCTTCGTTTGAATCTCTTGAGAAGAACGCGTAATCTGACGATAAACGTAATAACCACCTCCAAATTAAGAGGAAACCTAAAATAATAGCTGACAAAATTGCCCATTTCTTTTTATTTTGTGGTTTATCATCTGCTTGAGCAGAACGAGACAAGGGTTGAAGTTGTTCTTCATTTTTCTCATCAACTACTGACACTTGAGAAGAATCGACTTGAGCCTTTTCAACAGCTTCCAATTCATCCTTAAAAGGTTGCTCGAGAACTCTCGTTTCCTCTTCTTCGGCTTCTTGGGCAACGATTTCAGTTGTATCTGTGGCTACTACAAGAGCAATCGCTTCCTCTTCCGGACTTAACACATTTTCTTGTTCAGTAGTTTCTATCACTTCTTGGATCATATCATCCAAGCTTTGAGTAGACTCCTCTTTTTTCGTTTGTAAATTTTCAAATTTGTCTGCTTCGATTTCTTCACGGTGTTGCTTGATATATTTATCTAAGATGGTATCATCTGGAGTCACACCTGCTTCAACCTCTTCGTTCTTGCGAATAGCCTGACCAACCGTTAAATCTTTAGCCTCTTCAAATTCAAATTTAGATTCTTGCTCATCCTTGTGATGGCTATCGCGTCTTTTCTTACTCATTTGCATTCCTTTCCACTTTGACATCTTGTCTTTTCACTCGTTGACCAAAATATTGATATAAATCAACTTTCAAAGTACCGTTATAGAGTTTTCGTTTTTATCTGCCTGACTACCATATTTACTTTCAAAAGCTTCGTCACTAGTCAGGATAAATTTACTCCAGGTTTTGAGTGGAGCAAATACGTCTCCCATCTCAGCATAGAGCTTGGTTACTCCGGCATCATCTGATAAGCGTTCCCCATATGGTGGATTTGAAATAATAACTCCATTAATCTTATCTGTTCGCAAATCCTGCACGCGCATCTGCTTAAAGATGATATCCTTAGAAACCCCCGCAGTCTGAGCATTTGCCTTAGCAATTTCCACCATACGACCATCGATATCACAGCCCATGATGTCTAGTTCAATCTCACGATTAATCTTTTTGCTAGCTTCCGTACGAATTTCCTGAATTAACTTGTCGCTAACCCAGTTCCAATCCTCGAAAGCAAAGGAACGGCGTAAGCCTGGCGCCATATTACGAGCAATCATAGCTGCCTCAATACAGAAGGTTCCTGAACCACAAGTCGGATCAATCAGTGGTTTATCAGGATACCAGTTTGATAATTGCAGAATTGCTGCTGCCATGTTCTCTTTAATAGGAGCCCCACCTTTTTCAGTACGATAACCACGTTTGAAAAGACTAGAACCTGTCGTGTCAATCATGATAGTCGCAATATCTTTAAGAATTGAAACCTCTATTTTAAACTCTGGACCATTTTCCATCAGCGGAACACTTTCTGGTCGAGCATAATGTTTCTGCAATTTCTTGACAACTGCCTTTTTAGAAATAGCTTGAACACTAGGTTCATTATGAAGTTTTGATTTGACACACTTAGCCTTTGAAATTGGAAAACGCGCTCCAAGTGGTAAATAGTTTTCCCAATCTAAGGCGAAAACTCCTTGAAAAAGTTCTTCAAATGTTTTTGCTGGAAAGTCCCAACAACAATCTTAATCCTATCTGCAGCTCGTAGCCACAAATTAGTTTCAATAATTGCCTTCACATCTCCTTCAAAGCGAACGCGACCATTCTCAACTTGACAATCATAGCCAAGTGCACGCACTTCACGACCTACAACAGTCTCTAAGCCTGCTGCAGCAGTCGCTATTAAGTTAAATGTTTGTTTCATGTCAGTCTTTAAAGACCTTTCTCTTGTTCACCTTTAAAAAATGAGGTTGAGAAAATTTCTCAGCCCCAACCTATATGCAATTTTCTATAAGCCATGTTTTGTTCCAGAAGTGACTAGGACCACTTCTTTCGATAATCATCTGTCTACCACTAACAGCTAGAAGCTGCTAGCAGTCAGAGTACTACGTTCGTTTCCGCGCACTCCATGCCCCGACCAAAATTTGGGTTGCTAGCTTGAGGGGTTTACCGCGTTCCACTCTCTCTGTTTCCAGAGAGACTTCGTCACTGTGGCACTTTCAGAGCTACTAAAACATATCCGAAAACTTAGTCTATTCACTCGCCGTAACGATTTCTCGTCCCTAGGCTTATGGTTTCGCCTAGCACAAACACTACAGGCATCACAGCCTGTGCTAGCATGGACTTTCCTCATGAAAAGATAAACTCTCCACGCGATTATCCAAAAATTGCACAACTGTATGATTCTTAGAAATCAGAATTTTCTACGATTTGTTTGCCAAATACTTCTTTTTCAAGACGATTCAAGCGTTTCAAGATATCAAAGTTAGTCATAGAAGTCGTACTTCCAAGCTCAGCAGGCTCAGACGTTACAGATACAGGTGCCACTTGAGGTTTGTTCGCCAATTGTTCTTTCAATTCTGCGACTTCCAAGCGCAATGATTTAACCAACGCTGCATAGGTTTCATAATCTTTGATAACGTCATCTAAGAATTCATCTACCTCTGCTTTACTGTATCCACGTACTTCTCTTCCGAAATCCTGCTCAAAAATATCCTTTGCTGTAAAAATAATACTTGCCATGTCTCTCTCCATTCTCAGTTACTAGTATTATTATATAAAAAAAGGCAAACAAAAAGCAAGGTCAAAGCCTCAATTTTCGGAAAAATTTTCGGCTATTTCGTTTAAATCCTCAAATGTTAATCTTTTTGTAATATAGTTGTCTTTCTTTTTCATCAGTTCGTAAAAAAATCTCAGTTTTGTTTCGTTTTCTTCATCGTAAAAAAGATAGGCTCCATCCGTATTTTCAAGTAAAAAAGTCTGATAATCTCTCAATTGACCTTTATGCTCATAAGCCGGATAGGCGTACTTGATAAAATCGACCTGTTTAAAATCACTCAATTTGATCTGATTAGCTTCATTCCAATTCGAGCCATGTGTCTCAAAGTCAAAAATAGTCGCTAGTTGAAATCCATAATCATCTTTCATTTCCTTGGCGACTTCTAAAACCCAATGTTCAAAACCAAGAGAACCCGTAAAAACGAGCCATTTCAAGCCTTCTTCAACCATTCTTTCCAAATCTCTACGAATGGCTTTTTTTGATAATTTTTAAACGAGCATCCTTCTCATTAAATAATCCCAAATCAAAAGCTGAGTATCCCAAAACCAAGGCTGTATGCATTTTTTCACCCTTTCTGTTGACCTTTGTGGTATAATAGAGTGATGTTATTGTACCAATAAGGAGGACTATGGTCAACTATCCACATAAACTTTCATCTAAACCAAGCAAAACTTCTCTACCTCAAACTAAAAATTTCGCAAATCGAGGTATGAGCTTTGAAAAGATGATTAATGCTACCAATGACTACTATCTATCACATGGAATAGCAGTCATTCACAAAAAGCCAACCCCAGTTCAGATTGTTCGGGTCGACTACCCTCAACGGAGTCGCGCTAAAATTGTCGAAGCCTATTTTAGACAAGCTTCAACTACTGACTACTCGGGTGTTTATGAAGGATTTTACATTGATTTCGAAGCAAAGGAAACCAGACAAAAAAATGCTTTCCCGATGAAGAACTTCCATTCTCATCAGATACAGCATATGGAACAGGTTCTTGAACAAAAAGGGATTTGCTTCGTCCTAATCCATTTTTCTTCTTATCAGGAAACGTATTTATTACCGGCAATTGACCTCATCCGTTTTTATCGTCAGGATATGGGGAAAAAATCAATGCCGCTTGATTATATTCGAGAGCACGGTTTTGTGATTGAACAACAAGCCTTTCCTCAAATACCTTATCTCGATATCGTCAAACAACATTTACTAGGTGGTAAAACAATATGAACAAACAACTTATTTGGCGCATCGCTAAATATCTAGGAATTGGATTCTTAGTAGCCTTTATCGCTTCGATATTGATTGGTGCGAGTGTCTTCTTCTACTACGTATCTAAAGCGCCAGAACTTTCTGAAAGCAAACTGGTCGCAACAACTTCAAGTAAGATTTACGACAGTAAAAACGAATTGATTGCTGACTTAGGAGCAGAGCGCCGTGTCAATGCTCAAAGCAATGAAATTCCTATTGAACTGGTTAATGCAATTGTCTCTATCGAGGATCACCGCTTCTTTAACCACCGAGGAATTGACAGCATCCGTATCATGGGCGCTTTCTTACGAAACCTTCGTAGCAATGGTCTCCAAGGTGGTTCAACCTTGACTCAGCAGTTGATTAAGCTAACATATTTCTCAACTTCTTCATCAGACCAAACAATCTCACGTAAGGCCCAAGAAGCTTGGCTAGCTATTCAGTTAGAAAGAACTGCGACCAAACAGGAAATTTTGACATATTACATCAATAAAGTATACATGTCAAATGGTAACTATGGGATGCAGACTGCTGCTCAAAATTACTATGGTAAAGATTTAAAAGACCTATCTATTCCACAACTTGCTCTTCTAGCCGGAATGCCACAGGCTCCTAACCAATATGATCCTTATTCTCATCCAGAAGAAGCAACAGAACGTCGTAATCTAGTCCTATCAGAGATGCAAAAGCAAGGCTATCTAACAGCTGAACAATATGAAACGGCTATAAATACACCTATTACTGATGGTTTACAAAGTCTGAAAGGAAGCAACACCTATCCTCCATACTTAGATAATTACCTCAAAGAAGTGATTGAACAAGTTGAAACAGAGACAGGTTACAACCTTTTAACTACTGGAATGGACGTCTACACCAACGTAGACCAAGACGTTCAAAAGCGTCTTTGGGATATATACAACACAGATGAGTATGTTTATTATCCAGATGATGAACTTCAGGCAGCTTCTACTATCGTAGACGTTACAAATGGTAAAGTTATTGCTCAGCTTGGTTCTAGACACCAGTCAAGCAATGTATCCTTCGGACTCAATCAGGCCGTTGAAACCAACCGTGACTGGGGTTCTACTATGAAACCAATCACAGATTATGCACCTGCACTTGAATACGGAATTTACGACTCTACCGCAGCAATCATAAAAGATGCCCCTTATAACTATCCTGGAACAGATATTCCTGTTTATAACTGGGATAAAGCATACTATGGAAACATCACACTACAGTATGCAATCCAACAATCGCGTAACGTACCTGCCGTTGAAACACTTGAAAAGGTTGGATTAAACCAAGCCAAGACTTTCCTAAATGGACTCGGTATTGACTATCCGGATATGCACTATGCCAACGCTATTTCAAGTAACACGACTGAGTCAAACAAAAAGTACGGAGCAAGTAGTGAGAAAATGGCTGCTGCCTATGCTGCTTTTGCTAACGGTGGTATCTACCGCAAACCAATGTATATCAACAAGATTGTCTTTAGTGACGGAAGTTCAAAAGAGTTCTCTGATCCTGGAACACGTGCCATGAAGGAGACTACTGCCTATATGATGACAGAAATGATGAAGACTGTCTTGGCATACGGAACGGGTCGTGGTGCTTATATGTCTTGGTTACCTCAAGCAGGTAAGACGGGTACATCTAACTATACAGATGATGAAATTGAAAATTACATTAAGAGATACGATTATGTCGCACCTGATGAAATGTTTGTAGGATATACCCGCAAATATTCAATGGCTGTTTGGACAGGTTATTCAAATCGCCTCACTCCAATCGAAGGAGATGGATTTAGAGTAGCAGCAAACATCTACCGATCAATGATGGAATATCTTTCCGAGGATGATCACCCAGGTGATTGGACAATGCCTGAGGGCTTGTATCGTAATGGTGAGTATGTCTTCAAAGTCGGCGCTCGTAGTAACTGGATCCCTCAAACAACCCAACAAGCTACTACAGTAGCTCCTACTACAACAACCGAAAATCAAACTACAGTAGCTGAAACTACTAGTCCAAATAATGGACAAAACCAAACTGTTCCAAATACAAATCAAAACCCTCAACAAAATCAAAATCCTCAACAAAATCAAAACTCTCAAGGGCAACAATAAGCAAAAAAGACCTAGGAACAGTTTCCTAGGTTTTTTAATATTAAAAGAAAGTGGAGTTAATCACTAACTCCACTTTCTTTTATTTTACATGTTTTGCAAGATCTTCTTGCGCTTTTTTATTAGATTCTTCTTTTTCTTTCTTCCATTTATCTTGAGCTTTTTGATATTCTTCAGCAGTTACTGGTTTATCTTGAAGTTCAAGGTATTTGTACAAGAGTGCCTCACTTGTTCCCTTGTTACCTGAGTATGCAAATGGAAGTGTGAATGGTACCATCTTAGACAACATTGGACGTCCAGTTTGAGAAGCTGTTGGAATAATCAAAGCGCTATCTGTCAACCAAGCTTGGGCTGCAGCATATTTGTCATAACGTTTTGAAACGTCAGTGTTTTCGTTTCCGGCTTCAACAACCATTTTTTCGTAGTCTTCCAAACCAACTTGTTTGGCTGCTGCATTATTTGTACCTGCATCAAATCCTAGGTAAGTCTTAGTATTTTCACCGACTGATGGTTTGATGATATCAAGGTAAGTAGATGGGTCTGCAAGTCTGGAGTCCAACCAACGTTATCTGAAAGATCCCAATCTTCCCCAGCAGCTGACTCAGCAAAGTAAGTGACATTCTGAACTTCATCTTTTTGAAGTTGTTGGATATCAACGACTACGTTATCAGTTCCTAATGTTGCTTCAAGTGATTGTTTCAATGATTGAACACGTTGTACTTTTGTAGTACTTGTTTGGTCAACCGGCATATCCAAGTGAATTGGGAATTGAACACCTTCTGCTTGGAGAGCTGTCTTAGCTTTAGCAAATTCTGCTTTTGCTTTTTCTGGACTGTAAAGACCGTCTTGAGCATCGTCTAGGTTAACATCTTTCCACTCGTCACCATAAGTCACCAATTTTTCCTTAACTAAGTCACCAAAGTTTTTACCATCTGCTTGAACAAATGTTGGTGGTACGAACAAGTTACGAAGAAGTTTTGTTGCTCCACTTTCTCCATTGATTTGAGAAGTATAAGCTGTTCTATCAATACCGAAGGCAATCGCTTGACGGAAGTCTTTGTTAAGGAGAGCTTTCTTAGTTGAAGTTTTTTGCTCATCTGTAGTCTTAGAAGTATATTTATAAGACTGGCGATCAATATTAGTACCGATTAAGTAAGTTGAAGAATCTTGTGGTGTATATACAATGTTATCCTTAAACTCTTTTTCAACTTCAGGATAACTTGCACTTGTTGGGAATAGACGAGCCGTTGAGAAACCACCAGCCTTAAAGGTTTCTGCAGGTTTGTTTGTATCTTGACCATCCCAGAATGATAGTTTTACTTTATCAATATGAACATTGTCCTTATCCCAGTAGTTTGGATTCTTTTCAAATTCTACTGAAGATTTAGCTACCAATGATTTCAACAAGTAAGGACCGTTATAAAGGATACTACTTGGATCAGTTGCTTTGGCAAAATTACTTCCTTGTGAAGTAAGGAATTCTTCATTGACCGGTGCAAGAACACCCATAGTTGTTTTAGAGTTCCAGAAGCTTTCAGGTTTGTTCAAAGTATATTGAACAGTCTGATCATCAATTGCTTTGATTCCAACTTCAGAAAAGTCTTTAACTTTACCTTTCACATATGCATCCAGACCCTTAATAGAATCTTGAACGAGATAAAGTGCTTCTGACTTGTTGTCAGCTGCATATTTAAGACCAGTTACAAAGTCTTGAGCTTTCACATCTGCGTACTCTTCACCTTCAGAAGTATACCATTTAGCATCTTTACGGATTGTATAAGTGTATGTCAAACCATCTTGAGATACAGACCAATCTTCTGCCATTGATGGCACAAAGTTTCCGTAGCGGTCATTTTCCATCAAACCGTCAATGACGTTACTAGTGATATTAGAAGTTGCTGCTTTACCAGTTGTCAAATAGTTGAGGTTGTCTGGGTCGGTTTCATACGTGTAAGAAAAAGTTTTCTCACCTTTTGCGCTCGAACCTGAACAAGCCGCCAAAACACCTGACGCTAACAGAGTCACTCCTGCCAGGGCCATTACTTTTGATAATTTCATAATAAACTCCTTTATGACTTTTTATACATTATAATCCCTTTTTAGCTCAGTGTCAATACAATTTTCAGAATTTTTAAAACTTATTGAATTGAGTGTTTTTGGGTTGTCACTTTTATGTATGTCAGCATAGATTTCCTAATGATTTTTTAACCTATTAGAGAGTCATTTTAGCTATCTTGCTTGTCCTAAACTCTTTCGATTTAGAGTAGATTTTTAGCTTATTTAAAACCCTAATGCAAAACCTTATTTGGTTGACATTGTAACTATATTTAAGTTATAATATAAATTATAGGAGGAATTATTTTCATGAAAAAAATTCAAAAAACAATTCATTATCGGTGCCGCGCTTCTAGCAAGTACAGGAATAGTAAGCACTGTAAATGCGGATACTACACCAGTAGAAAGCAAAAACACTTTCTACTAAAGATAATAAAAGCTTCTGTTACTAAAGAAACGGTTAAACAACAAACTGAACTTGTCGCCAAAAGCTAAAGAAAATCTAAATAAAGCTTCTATCAATAAAGCTAAGGCTGAAGAAAAATTGGCTGAAGCCCAGAAAGATTCTATTGACACGAGCGAAGCAACTATTGCTAAAGCCCAATCATCTGTGACCAATGCCCAAAAACAAGTTGCTCCAGCTGAAAAAACTGTAGAGCAAGAGAAAGCATCTCTTGAGGCAGCCAAGAAAGCTGAAATGGATCAGCAAGAGCTTGTTAAAGAAGAACAAAATAAATTAGAATCTGCCAAATCTGAAACAGAAACTGCCAAAAAATCCGTCGAAGCGGCTCAAAAAGAACTTGATAGCAAACCTGCCGATGAAAAAGTTCAAAAAGCTAAAAAAGAGTTAGATAAATCCCAAAAACGTTTGACTGACCACGAAGAAGAATTGAAGCAAGCTGAAGTTGCTGATGCAAAACGCCAGTCTGCCATCGACAAAGCTGAAGCTGAGATCAAGGTTGCAGAAGCAGAAATCAAAGAGAAACAGAAAAAAGTTTCTTCACAAGATCAAGTCCAAAACACATTTACCCTATCACAAAATTACATCAAAGCTGTAAAATCTATAAGAAGTGGAAGCTCCTCTCAGTTAACAGATGAAGCTAAAGAAGTCCTTTATAAAGAAGCTAGTGTATTAAAAACAAAAAACAACTATATCAGTAGCAAAAAAGATGCTGAACGCATCTATGACATTAATTCTATTCCAAAGGATGTCCTTCTAGAGCTCAACTTCTACACTCAAGACTTAATCAATCAGATTCGTAAGCAGGCAGGAACTAGTCCAGTAACAGTGACCCAAAACAGTATGGACTATGCTGCAGCTTTTGCTCAAGCAGCCCGTGAAGAAAAATACAAATACCAAGCTAAGGAGCCAATTACTTCAACAGTTGGAACTCCAAGTAGTGTTGTAGCTAAACACGGGCTTGATAAGTTTGGCTTCCGTCCAACCGGGCTTAACCAACTTGGTTTCTATCCAACTCTAGCAAGCCAAGAAAAAGTTTCTGTAGACTACTTGAAACAAGCTATTTATAACAATATTAAATTCCAACTATTTGACTTAGGCGATAGCGTAGGTGATCGTTCAAGAACAACAATCTATGCTCAAAAAACAGTTGGTAGCTTGGATATTCATAAAAAAGGAGCCTTTCTAGCAGTTAGCTACAGTAACAAC
>BNJS01003377.1_pt1 | contig 95011 bp, 133 predicted proteins | sample 8540461 | NCBI WGS metagenome assembly BNJS01 (sample SAMD00202454, study PRJDB9452) | human saliva metagenome | isolation source: human saliva | place: Japan | reverse complement strand
AAAACAGTTGAAAATATTGGACAACAAATGAAAGAACAAATCATCCACAGAACTTGACAATGAAAAGCCTACAGACTTCTTTCAGCAGATACCCTAAGGGATATTTCAGTGTGAGTCTCATGGAATAAGACAGCTTATGAAGAGGGTAAAAATAGAAAGTTTGATGATATAAACGCTAATTGCTTTCTCTTTATCGTCCAGGACCTCTTCAAAGTGGGAATGGTATGAATGACTTTATTGCTAGTCAAAAGATAAAAGAGGTGGGAAATACGGTATCCTCATGAACTCCCTGGAAGAGAATACTGGAAGAGCATATGGTGTTACTACTGCTATCAGGAACAGGTAGTGGTACAGTCAGCGAAATGGCAGACTACTCCTTAGGGAAGCGGATGAACTAAGGAGAAGGGCAATTGGGAAGAAGATTCCCAAAATAATAGAACAGAACAGGGAAAAGTTTGTAAGAAAATCCGTAAGAAAAAGAGACAGATGAGAGCCAATGAGTTTATAATCTGATTGCAAGTTTGGCGGATAAGTAGGATTTAACAAGTCGCATCTCAGCTGGCATATGCACTATAGTTTACTGACTGCCTATTTTAAGGCAACTATCCTGTAGAATTTCTGCGGCAGTAATGTCTACTGAAATGTATAATATTGACAGACTTTCCTTTTATAAATGAGGGCAAGGGAGAAAAGAACATCGAGGTTCTCGGGTACCGGATGTAAAGCCTTTCTGATGCCGAATTTAAAGTGGAAGGAAATGGTATAAGATTTGGATTGACAGCAATTAAAGGAATCGGAAGAAATTTTGTCATGGATATAATGGAGGAAAGAAAGGAGCTAGTGTATCCTATGATGATTTTGTCACGAATGAAACAGTACGGGCTGAACAGGAAACATCTGGAATCACTTGTACTTTCAGGAAGTCTGATAAATTTCCGGTAACAGACAGGAAAAATTTCTCTCAATTGACAAGACTCTGAATGGTCCATAGTATGAATCTGAGGAAGACCTTCAAATGATTCTTTTTGGAGGAAAAAGGTAAGAATAGGGAGAATTCAGTTTAAAGAAAAACAGAAGAATTTTCACAGAACTTAATGCTGAACATGAAAAGGAATACTTGGGAATATATGTTTCTGCACATCCCCCGTCTTCAAAAAGTACTCTGGAAATGATAGAGCATAAGGAAAATTTCTGAACTTGAAAGATCCAGAAACAGAAGAAAAATAGGAAATATACGAAAAAATACGGCTAATCGGAATTATGAAAAATGTAAATAAAGATTGTAACAAAATTCTGGAGAGCCTATGGCAAAATTTGAACTGGAAGATTTTACAGGGTACAGTGGAAATTATATAGTTTTTCCTCGGGATTTTATAAAATTTGGCTATAAAATATTTGAAGAAGGGATAGTTATGGTGGAAGGACATCTGAATCAGGAGGAAACAAATATTCAGTAGTTTTAAGCCATATAAATGCCCTTGATGAATTATCTGAAAATAAATTTCGAATTTATATGTCTCTGATTGATAATGAAAGCAGGGAAAAATATAGTCGAACTGAAAACCCTTGAGAAAACAGGGGAGAAAATAAGGGTACTGCTGGTACCCATGGATACAGATGGCAAGAAAAGAAATCATAAAAGTTAAGCAGAAAATACGATGTTAATTTATCCAGAAAAATTTAGTGAGAAAGTAGTTAAATTAGTAGGTATAAAAATAAAAATTCGTTAGATTGATGTTCGATGTGGTAAAAAGTAATAGAATAAAAAGATTTATAAAACTCAAGGAGGAACGGATGGAACTTAAGGATATTAAGGAACTGATGAAAAGTATTAAAAGAAGAAATGCATGAAATAAAAGTAAGATATGGAAAAAGTAAACTGACTATATTCTGAAGAACCTCGTAGTAGAAAATATAAAGACAGAAATTAAAGAGTTGGAAAAGAGAATCAAAAGATTGATAACTAAATGAAGAAATCGTAAAATCACAGAATGTAGGAAATAAAACTTGCAAATCTTGAAAAAGGTATGTCGGTACAGAAGGGATGAAATTAGGTAAAATAAGTAATAGGGTGTGAAACAGATGTGAAAATCACCTGTAAATGGTATATTAAAGGAAAATCTTAGTATCAGATCAGGCAGCAGTTGACTTTGCAAAGCCTTTATTTATAATTGAAGTGCTGTATGTAAATTAAAGTATAAAATATAAATTATTTTAAAAAGATGAAGAAAAGTTTGGGAGGATTCATGTTTATATTGATAGCAAATAGAGGAGAAATAGCAGTAAGAATTATAAGGGCAGAAGAGAACTTGGAATAGCCACAGTTGCTGTCTATTCAGAAGCTGATAAGGATTCCTTACATGCAAAACTGGCATGGAAAGCAAATCTGTATAGGTGCTGCAAGCAGTGCAGATTCATATTTGAAAAATACCTAATATAATTTCAGCAGCACTTATTACAAAAAGTGAAGCTATACATCCGGGATATGGATTTCTTGCAGAAAATGCATCATTTGCAAAATATGTGCACAGAAATAATATAGTATTTATAGGGCCTAGTCCTAAACTTATAAACATGATGGGAGATATACACGCAAGGGAAAACTGTAAATTAAAACATAAAGTGCCCATAACAAAGGGTCAGACGGATATAGTGCCTGATGTTGAAGAAGCTAAGAAAATTGCAAAATGGATAACTTATCCTGTTATGATAAAAAGCTACTGCAGGGTGGTGGTCGGGAAAGGAATGAGAATATGCCCACGATGAAAAGGAACAGTAGAAACTACATTGCAGCACAGAATGACAGAGGCGGCTTTTGGAAATCTGATGTGTATATTGAAAAATATAGTGAAGAGCCTAGACACGTTGAAATACTGGTTATAGGAGATAAACTTGGAAATGTAGTTCATCTTGAGAAAGACGGGATCATTCCAGAGAAGACATCAGAAATTGATAGAAGAAGCGCATCAGCAGGAGATAGATGCACTAGAGATAAAATGGGGGAAATTTGCAGCAAACTTGCAAAAGGGAATAGGATACATGCGTGTAGGGAACTTGAATTCCTTGTAGATAAGAGTATGAACTTACTTGCATGGAAAATGAATACAAGAATACAGGTTGAGCATACAATAAGTGAAGAAATAACAGGAGTGGATCCTTCAAAAGAGCAAATAAGAGTAGCTGCACGGAGAAAAACGAGTTTTTCCCAGAAGGATATAACATAAATGGACATGCAATTGAATGTAGAATAAATGCTGAAGATTCAGAAAATGGATTCCTTCCTTCAAGCGGGAACTCTTGAAAAATATACATCAGGAATAGGTGTAAGGGTGGATTCTCATTCTTATCAGAACTATGATATTCCACCATATTATGATTCAATGATAGCAAAAGCTTATAGTAAAGGGAAAAAATAGGAAGAAGCCATTCAGAGAATGAAAAAGTAGCTTTGCAGGAATTTTTAATTGAAGGGTGGATACAACAATTTCCTTTCCATTTAAGAGTTCTTGATAATGAAGAATTTAAAAAGGAACAATATATACTCACTTTTATAGAAAACACATTTTAAGGATACTTTAAAATAAACTAAAATCAGGAAAAGCAAATTAGGAGGTAGCAAATATGAATGAATTAGGAATGTAAGCATAGTCACAGGAAGTTGTAGCAACAATTGCAGAGTCTGTAATAACTAGAAATTGATGGGGTACACAGTTTAGTAGGAAGTTCTTCAAAAATGAAATAACTAAAATTTCTTTTCAAAATGTATCTTCAGGTGGAAACAAAGGAATAGAAGTAGAAGTTGGAGAAACAGAATGTACTCATTGATTTATACATTATTGCAAAACTGGGATATCAGCTCCGCCTCTGGCAGGTGAAATTCAGACAAAAAGTAGTCAAAGCAATAACTGAGATGACAGGACTGAAAAGGTTCAGGAGGTAAATGTATTTATTCAGAAGGTTGTAAAAGATGTACCTGAAGAGGAAAACACAGCCTATTACCTGAAAATAGTCCTGTTATTGAAGAGAAATAGAAGGAGTGATTTATGATAGCTTTATTAGGTCTCTTTGCACAGATTGTCTGTTATACTTGGATTTGTTGGATTGCATCTGCAAGTATATCAGACTTGATAATGAGAACGAATTATTTGACAATGCTGGATAGCATGATTGATCTTGAAGTACAAAAGTAAAAATAGTTTTAGGCTTTCATGATTATTTATCTGGTAATATTTCTCTGTCCTACTATAAATAGGCTGACTAAAATATTCTAATAACAGAAAGTTAAGAATAAAGAGCGGTGAAATAGAAGTTACAATAAAAACTATAAAATGAAGTTGCAAAAGATTTTCTTACTGCAGGAAATTATAAAAATTCCAAGATAAAAATCTTATCCTAGCGGAAAAGCAGTAGTTGTAGAGGCAGTAGTAGACACATATAATGTAGATAATTTAAAAGGACAAAGTTGTCAAAAATACAGGAAAAACTTTCTGAGCATGTATTTAACTCTACAGGAATTACTGTTAAGAAAAGTAAGATAAATCTGAAAAAGTCTAGGTAGAAACAATTATTGAAAAGAAAATAATTGATGAGCCTGTAGATATTAAGGAAAAATGTTTATAGGAAAGCATGGTTTCAGAGGAGAAAATCTGATCAGAAAAAGAAGGAGAAAATTAATGACACGTAGAGAAATTCAGGAAGAAATTTTAAACTCCTTTTTGAAAAGGAACTGACTGACACAATGTAGAAAAGAGAATTGAGGAAAGCAATTAAAGGAAAATAATATAAGAAAAAGAAGAACATAGTTGAATTTTTAAAATCTTATATTATTGATATAATTGAAAAGGAAGAAGTTCTTATAGAAAAATAAAAGGAAATACTTGACGGATGGACACATGAAAGATTGGGAACCCTTGAAAAGTTCTTCTGAAAATATCTTTTTATGAGATTATAATAAAAGGAAAAGTAGGATATGAAATAGCTTATAAATGAAGCGGTTGAGCTGGCTAAAAAGATATTCTTATGATGATACGAAAGGAATTTCTGAACGGGAATATTGGCAAAACTTGTAAAACAGAAAACAATGCCTAGTAATATTTAAAGATAAATTTGAGAGGAGAAAATTTTTAAATGAAGAAATTTCATATCTTGGCAAAAGTTTATTAGTTGGACTACGTATGGTTTGCAGCAACGACGTATTTATTTTTATTGCGCTATCAGAGCGGAACACTGTCAGCAGTATAACAGTTCCTATAATTATTTCATGGGTCTATGACATTTATCTGGATGCGTAGGAACAATAGCTCAATGGATATTCAGCCTGATTCTTATAGTTTTAAGTATAAGACCAGGTGAAAAGTGGATAGAAATCCTGATTCTTATTGATGAGAAGAATAAAAATGCTTGATAGTAACTGAAATAAGAAAACATGATTTTAGAGACTTTAAAAGAAAGTCTTTTTGGTCATGTCTTTCAGTATAAAAAATCTGTTTCAAAAATATTTTCACTTTGGAAACAGAATTTTATATATAGAGTGAAACCACTTTAGAGTAAAGAAACCGAGAAAATTCAGTTAATTTGTTTTGTATGGAATTATCAGTTCGATAATAAAGAAGTTTCACCATATGATAAATTATTAGTATTGTTATGTTTATTAAGTTATTTTGAGAGTATTCCACTTATTTTTAGACACATGAAGTCTACTACTGAAGGTCCTGTGAAAAGCATCATTTCCACTCTGTAGAAAAATTCTATGTCGCCTCCTTTTGATGTGTATCTTGCAACCACTTGCAGATACTGCTGATTTTAAGTTGTAGATTTCTACCTGAACCATCAACGACTCTTGCAGAACTGCTTGTAGGATAAGAAACTTTTATAGTGTCTAGAACCGCAAGTATAATTTGTACTGTAACACTTTTTCTGACGAGCTGGTCTTTTATAGCTCTTTTAGAGCTTTTTAGCTGTTGCATTAAAATCCTAAACCTCCTATCACTCGTCATTACAGATAAAATTAACATAGATTTTAATGCTTTTCATTTTTCTCAACTCTCTTCCTTAGATCTTCGATATGAATATATCATTCTGAAACCAAAAACTACTTTAGCGAGTGTACTTTTAATTAAATACAGTTGAAAAAGATAGTTAAAAATGGTAAATTATATTGATTAAGTAGTATTAATTTTACATGAATGGGGGAAATATGGCTATAAGTGTATATAGTTGTGGTTATTTGGGGATAGAATCGTATATTGTGGAGATAGAACAGATATTTCAAATGGATTACCGGTTTTCAATATTGTAGGGATGGAGATCTTGCTAACCGGAAAAATGCAGAGAATAAGGAGCTGTTTTAAAAATATTGGACTTGAATTTCCAATAAAAGAGTTCTTGTAAATCTTTCTCCTGCTAGATGCTCAAGAGAAAAGGAAGCAGCTTTGATCTAGGAATTTTAGGAATACTTGCAAAATATTGGATAAGAAAAGTTGACAATTTAGAATTATCTGATAATAGGGGAAATATCCCTAAATGGAGAAATAAAAATCTGTACAGCCATAAATGCGACGATTCTTGCAAAAGAGAAACAAGGATAATAATATCATATGTAAAATTATGGTGACATGTCTTATTCTCAGGTGGAGTGAGTCTCAGTCAAGAATAGAGGAAGCTATAAGCTAAACGGAAAAATTGAATCCTGATCAACTTCATGAAGAATATGAAAGAAAAATGATTTTAGAGTAAAATAATAGAGAAGATGAGATTGATTTTTCGATGAAGGGACAGCTTTGGGCAAAAGAGGGCGTGGAAAATAGTAGCGGCAGGTGGTCATAATATATTTGATGAGAACCCTGGTTCCGGAAAAATCAATGCTGGCAAAAAGATTTGTAAACGATACTATCTCTGAAAATGAGTGAAAAGGAAATAATAGAACTACTAAAATATATAGTATTTCAGGAATATGTCACCCTGACAAAGCCTGTAATTACTGAAAGACCTTTCAGGGCTCCACATCATTCACAACACAGACTGCACTTGTGGGAGGAGCCATAAGAGCCGGGGAAATAACATTGGCATTAAACGGTGTATTTTTATGGATGAGACTTGGTGAGTTTGGGACAAGAACACTGGAAACCTGAGACAGCCTTTGGAAGATGGAAATGTAACTATTTCAAGAGCAAATCTTATAGTGAATTATCCAGTGAATAATATATGATTGCGGCCCTCGAATCCAACACCTGGAGGTTTTTCAGGATGATCCCCTGCAGGACAGTCTGAGAGGATATAAAAATTATCAGAAAAAGTCAGGGCCTTTTACTGGACAGGATAGATTTATATGTGAAATGAGAAGATTGAAAAAGGAAGAGATTTTCAGTGAGAAACTGAATCCGAATCATCGAAATTATCAGAAAGAGAGTCATAAAAGCAAGAGAAATTCAGAGAAAAAGATTTAATGAAGATTTTCTGAATGGAAAAATGAAACAGAAAACAGATTTCAGAATACTGTAAAATAGATGAAGTAGCAAAAAATTCTGAGAGGGCAATTGATGAGCTGGAAATTATCTGTAGAGCCTATGATAAGATTTTAAAAGTATCAAGAACAATAGCAGATCTTGAAAAATTCAGAAAATATAGAAGTGGTACATCTGCTGGAAGCATTGAATTACAGAAAGAAATATTGATTTGAAGGTTCTCTGTAAAAATGATATAATATTAAAAAATAAATAGTGAAAGGAGAACAGTTACAAATTCAGTAACTGTATAGGGATGAGCTTTATTATCAGATATAGCAGTACCTGTGGCAAAGCTGGTAAATGCAAAAAGAGGAAATGAAAAAGCTATGGAAAATCCAAGAAGAGATACGGATTTTTTTAACAGAAAAATTTTCAGGAAGGAGTTCATTGCAGAAGAAGAATTTATAGATGGCTTTTCAGGTAATAACTGTAAAGACTGAAAAATCTTTTGAACAGGCATGTGATTTTTCTTCATGGTGGAGGTTATGTCTTAAGAGCTGTAAGAAGTCATAAAAATATAGTTGAAAGAATGGTAAAAAAGTATAACTTGAAAGTAACTTTTGTAGATTATCCTCTAGCACCTGAATATACTGCTGATAAAACTCATGAGGTATTAATGAAGGCATATAAATCTGTTACTGAAAAACACAGGAGATGAATTTTACTTTTTTGGAGATTCTGCAGGTGGAGGATTAGCATTGGCATTTCTTCAGGAAGCAAGGGATAATCATGTAACACCATTTCCTAAAAAGACTGTACTGATGTCTCCATGGCCTGATATTTCAATGACAAATGAAGAAATAAAGGATTTTGAGGAAAAAGATCCGTTATTCCTGTACAAAGTCTTATAAAAGCTGGAAAGCAATATGCCGGAAATTTAGATTTAAAATCACCTCTTGTTTCTCCTGTCTATGGAAATATGGATAATCTGGGGGATATAATGCTCCTTTTTGGAACGAACGAAGTTTTTTATCCTGACTGCATGAAATTAAGTGATATGTTTGATATTGCAATAGGAACAAGAATGGAGCTGTATATAGGTGAAAACTTATGTCATGACTGGATTCTGGCTCCTCTGAAAGAAACTGACGAGGCATTGGATGCCATAGGAAAAATTTTATCTGGAATAAAAATTTTTGATATTTTAAAAATTTCAAATGCTGGAGAAAAACGGGAGGAATATTTTTGAAAGAAAAAGTAAATAAATTAGAAAAAAGAATAAATAAAGAATTACATGATAAGATAGTAAAAATACATACAGAAATAGAAAAAAGATGTTGAGAAGGCAATAAAAAGGGTATAAAAAAGCATGGAAGGGAAGTGAAAAGGAAGTTTTTGCAGAAGTAGCATTCTGCATACTGACACCCTCAGTCAAAAGGCAAAAATGCATGGCAGGCGATTACTACACTTGTAGAGAATGGACTGCTTTTTCAGTGGGAAAGCTGAAGAAATTGCAGAATATCTGAATATTGTAAGATTTAAGAATAATAAGTCAAAAATATCTTGTGGAATTGAGGAAAGCTTATGACTGAAGATGGGAAAACTTCAGCCAAGAGAAATTCTTTTCAAGACAGGGGAAATACATTTGAAAAAAGAGAATGGATTCTTAAAAATATAAAAAGGTATGGGAATGAAGGAAGCAAATCATGTATTAAGAAATTTAGGATTTGGAGAAGAAATAGCAATACTTGACAGACATATTTTAAGAAATCTGGCGGAATTGAATGTAATAGATGAAGTTCCAAAAATCAATGACAATAAAAATATTATGAAATAGAAGATAAGATGAAAGAATATTCCGAGTTTTCAGGTATAGGAATGGATGCACTGGATTTAGTACTATGGTACAAGGAAGCAGGGAGAAGTGTTTAAGTAAAATCTAAATTACAGGTGTATTATTTCTGTAATTTTACTGTTTTACATAATTTATTGAAAAATTTATAGGAGGAAGATTGGAAATGAGCGAACTGATCAATTATAACGGTGAAGGGTTTTTCTGAATGAAATGTTAATGGAAGAAGGGATAACACTGGTAGATTTTTCAGCTATATGGTGCGGGTCATGCCAGATGCTTGAACCTGTTCTGGATGAAGTGGCAAAAAGCAACAGACTATAAAGTAATTAAAGTAGATGTGGATCAGGCAGGAGATCTTGCTGTGGAATATGAAATAAGAAGTGTACCTACAGATAATTGTATTTAAAAATGGAAAACTGGCTGATAGGCTGACAGGATTTATGACAAAGGATGAAATTATGAGAAGTAAATAAGTATTTATAAAAATGGTTTTTTAAGTACGGAAATAGAAAAAGTCAATTATAGAATAAAATGAAAAATAATAAATAAATTTTTCAAATAAGGTTACATGTGAAAACAACATTTTAAAGGTAACCTTATTTTTATTTTCTAGTTAATGAAATAAAAATAAAAAAACAATCAAAAATGTATTTACAAAACCGAAAAAAATAGGGTATAATATATTAAACATAAAAACGGAGTGTAATTTATAAAATTTTTGGAGGTATTGCAATGAGCAAGAAAAATTATGAAAAAGCTTTTAATTGGAAACGCTACTGGCGTTTTGGTCTGACAGCATGTGGAGGAGGAGAGAAGAAGGATGCGGCAAAATTGGATCCTAATCAAAAAGGTGACAATAAAGTACTGGTCTTTCCCAAATTTTACTTCTGACAGTGAATACAAAACACCTGAAGAATATGATAAGGCATTGATTAAAGCATTTGAGGAAAAATATCCAAACATCAAGGTTGAGTATCAAAAAATTGAATTTACTGACGGACCTGCTAAAATAGAAACCGCTATTCAGGCAAAATCTAATCCTGATGTGGTAATAGATGCTCCAGGAAGAGTTATTGCCTGGGCAAAAAATGGAGTTCTGGCACCATTTAATGATATAGATACTTCAAAGTATTCAAAAGAAATACTTTCAGCAAGCAGCTTTGATAATAAAGTTTATCTGTATCCATTAGGAACAGCTCCATTTGTAATGGCAGTTAATAAAAACTTACTGATAAAATGGGAATAACTGATTTATTACCTTTAAACAAACCAGGAAGAAACTGGACTGTAGAAGAATTTGAAAAATTCCTTAAAGCTGCAAAAGCTAAGGATCCTTCTATCGATCCAGTACTGTTCTCACACAAAAAGTCAGGCAGGAGATCAGGGACCAAGAGCATTTGTTTCAAACCTTTATAATTCATGGATAACTGACGACGGAGTAACAAAATATACAATTAATGATGAAAATGGAGTAAAAAGTTTAACTTGGATTAAAAAGCATATGATGAAGGATTATTAGAAAAGGTGTTTCAGCTGAAGCAAAAGATGCACTTTGAAGCAGTTCAGAACTGGAAAAAGCTTTAGTAATAATACTTTATTCACCAGGATTGGGGCAGGACAGGATAAGGAAGCGATAGAAAAAGGTGATGTAGAACCAATATTCCTACCATTCCCTAATGCATCAGGACAGGCTAAATTTGAATTCCTTCTGGCAGGAGCAGCAGTATTCGATAACGGAGATCCTGCAAAAGTAGCAGCAGCACAAAAATTTGTAGATTTTATAGTTAATGACCCTGTATGGGGAGAAAGATCATTAAAAGCAACAAATAACTTCTCACCTACAGGAAAAACAGGAATATATGGTGATGATGCTGAAGTTAAATATCTTGAATCATTAGTAGGATTCTATGGACCATACTACAATACAGTAGACGGATTTATTCAAATGAGACCATTATGGTTTAATATGGTTCAATCTGTACTGAATGGACAGGTTCAGCCCTAAAGATGGACTAGATAAGTTTGTTACTGATGCAAATAAAACAAATACAGGACGCTCAAATAATTAAATAAAATTTATTTTCAGACTTCATTTCAGATAAAAATATTTTTGGAAATGAGGAAAGGCAGATTAAAGAGATTGAATGAAGAAGTGAGGGCTGTCAAAAGCCCTCGTTTTAATTGAAAATATTTAAAAATATGAGAAAAGTCTGAATTTAAATAAATTTTGGAAAAGACCGAGAAAGAGATGGAGGAAAATCGGCTATGAAGGAAAAAGCCATTGATAAGTATAAAATGGAACTGGAGTGGATTATAGTGGCATATTTATTTACATTGCCTGTAATGGTATAAGTTTTGTTTTATATCCCATGTTGAAAAAGGGATACATCTGTCCCTATACAGATTCAGGGACGTAATATAAGTTTTGTAGGTTTTAAACATTATCATAAATTTGTTTCAAAAATGATATATTTCAAAATCTGCATGGAATACGGTGTTCATAACATTTGTTGCATTGTCGATAGTAGTTGTATTTTCAATATTCGTGCAGTATATGTCATATATGATGCAGCTGCAAGATCATTTTTCAGGGAGTTTCTATATCCCTGCAATATCTTCGGTAGTATCGATAACAGTTGTATGGAACTGGATTTATCACCAAAATTTGGTATATTAAATTATGTTTTTCAGAAGATGAACTTTATATCAGGGCCTGTAGACTGGCTTGAAATCCTAAGACTGCAATATTTGCAATTATAGCGATTCTTATTACTACAGAGTGTAGGACAGCCAATTATACTCTATGTGGCAGCTTTAGGAAAATGTACCTAAGGATCTCTGAAGCTTCTGAAAGTCAGATGGTGCAACAATGGCAGGCGTTTAGAAATCGTAACATGGCCTCTGATAATGCCTCACAACACTATATATATAGTAGTTGTTACAACGATAAACAGTTTTCAGATTTTTGCTCTGATACCTTTCTACTTACTCATGAGTGGACCAAATTATACCACTTCAACTGTAATGTATCTTGTTTATCAGACAGCAATATCGAAGGAAGATTTGGAGTATCATCGATGGGACCATCCTTGCAATAATAATAGGAATAATTTCAATATTACAGTTTAAATTTTTATCGAAAGATCTAGACTCAGAGGAGAAAAATGAAAAATAGAAAAAGATATCGGTGTTTTCAGTCATATCAATGACAATATTAATAATGTTGACAATATATTTCCTTTTACTGGATTACGATGACATGTTTAAAATACAGGAAGTTGCAATAAGCATCCTCCTGAATGGTTTCCTTGCAAACCACTGGAAAATTTGACAAAGCTGTTAGTCCCATTGACTTTTAAGATGGTTCTTTAACTCAGAAAATAGCTCTTTTCAACAACTGTATTAGTATGTACTCACAGCATCTCTGGCAGGTTATGCACTGCGAGAAAAATTTCCAGGTTCAGGGAATATATATTTAGTATTTAGTATGGCAAGCACTACCAAAACAGGTTATACTTATACCTGCTTTTAAAATTTATTACAGAACTGGGATGATAGATACTTATAAAGCACTTGTGTTACCTGCTGTAGGATGGCCTTTTGGAGTAGTTTCTGATGAAACAGTTTTCCCATTCTGTTCCGAATGAACTCGGAATCAGCAAGAATAGATGGTGTAATGAACTGACTATCATTAGTATAGTACTTCCTATTATACAAGCTGGTATAGAGCTTTGGCAATCACATTTATTGCCAGCTGGATGATTATTTTCGAGTTAATATTTACAAACAGTGAGAATGATGAAAACTTTGCCTTCTGGAGTTGCAGCACTGGCTCAGAGTGCTGAATTTTCATTGAATTATGGACTGCTTATAGTAGCGCATTACTGGCATCACCTCCTATGATAATAGTATTCTTAATGTTCCAGAATTACTTTACTCAAGGTGTAACAATGGGAGCAGTGAAAGGATAATCATGTTAGGAAAATATTAGGTGATGATGATAGGATGGTTTTACTACGGAATTTTGCTTTATGCAGGTTCTGTAGTAGTGACTTCCTCAAACAGAGTGTTTACAAAACTTTATATTCCACCGCTTATAGTTAATGCAGTCAGCGTACTTCTTCTTGTAACAGGTTTAGACTAGGTTTCCTAATATGGGGTATGCAATGTATTTTAACTATATGACGGTTGTGTTTGCAGAGTGCCATGTATAATTTTATAATTTTTATCATAAGAAAGCTTTGAAAAGAGATTGAGTGAAATAATGATGATATCTGCGTAGATATGGAGGAAACTTCAATAAAATATGGTGTTCTGAGTGAAAAGGGAGAAATATTCATAGATGGAAACAGTCTCACTAAAAGTTACAGAAAAGAAAAATTTTATACTTTCGGATGTAAAAAGCTGTAAGAAATATTCTTGATGAATATAAGAAATATGAGATAAAAAGGAATATGTGTATCAACAGCAGGTGTAGTCAGACCCTGAAAAAGGGAAAGATAGCTTATGTACAGGTCCCACGATTCCAAGATACAGGGAAACCGAAATAAAGGAAGAACTGAAAAGGAATTTTCTACATTCCATGTGAAGTTGAAAAATGATGTGAACTGTGCAGGTCTTGGAGAATACTGGAGGAGCAGAAAAGTTCTGAATCCATGGTATGTCTGACAATAGGTGCAGGAATAGGCGGATCTGTAATTTTAGATGGAAAGCTTCTGAATGGAATTGGATATACTGCAGGAGAGATAGGATACATGGATGTAAATGGCAGCTATATTCAGAATATAGCTTCAAGCAAGTATCTCGTGGAAAAGGTTCAGAAGGAAAAAGAGAAAAGAAGGAATAACTGATGCAATAACAGGAGTTGATATATTTGAGCTTATGCAAAAAGGAGATGAAATCTGCAGTAGCACAATAAATGAAATAATATCAAATCTTTCTGTGGAATAAGAAATATAATGTATCTTCTAAATCCTGAAGTTATTGTTATCGGAGGAGGAATAACGGCTCAAAAGGAGTATCTTGAAGAAAAAATAAGAAAAGAAGTAAATGACGGAATGATAAGTGATATGTTCAGAAAAACACGTATTGAACTGGCACAGCAGGGAAATCAGGCAGGACTTCTCGGTGCATTGTATAATTTTTAAATAAAAATGGATAAAAATGACAATATATGATAATATACTAAATATAGACTAATAAAACGAAAGGACAGAATTATGAGAGTAGATCTGGAAAATTTAAAGGAATTTTTATGGCAATGATTCAGCCTATGATGACAATGGAAATGTAGACAAGGAAGAGACTTGCAAGATACTATGCAGATAAAAAGTGAAAAGGACTGTATGTTGGAGGAAGTTCCGAGAAGGTGTCCTTCAGAGTGAAGAAGAAAAGAAAACTTGTAGTTGAAGCTGTAATGGAAGAAGTAGGAAAAAGAACTTACAATTATTGTTCATGTTGGAGCAAATTCTACACCTGAAAGTGTAAGATTGGCACAGCATGCGGCAAAAATGGGAGCAGATGCAGTATCATCAATACCTGCAGTATATTACAGATTATCACCTGCATCAGTAAAAGCACACTGGCAGGCAATGATAGACAGTACAGATTTACCGTTCATAATATATCATTCCACAGACAACAGGATTTAACTTGCCAATAAGTTTATTTGAAGAAATGGCAAACAGGAAAAAGTAATAGGTATAAAAATGTTCGTCAGAAAAGTACATTTTGAATTACAGCAGTTTAAAGCAGTGAGGAAAAGGACTTTTCCTATGTCACTATCGTCGAGATGAACAGTTTGTAGCTGGAAGAGCTATAGGAGCAGATGCAGGAATTGGAGGAACATATGGAGTTATGCCTGAACTGTTTCATGAAAGCTTAATGAATACATGAATAATCAGGAAATTGATAAAGCAAAGAGAATTACAAAATGAAGTAAATGAAATTATAAAAGGTCTACTTTCTGTGGGATCACTGTATGGAGCATGTAAGTATATCCTTCCATTTAAGAGGGGTAGAAACAGAGTTCCAAGATTGCCTATGCTTCCTATAACTGATGAAGCAGTAAAAGACTGCAAAATTAAATAAGACAATAGAAGATCTTATTGAAAAGGTAAAATAGAGAATAAATGGTGTACTAGCTTTATTGTCTATGCCCTGCATAGCTTCCATTTATAAAAATGAATAATTTGAGGAAAAACAGGGATATAACTAAATTTATGAAGGAGGACACTATATGAAATATATCAATATTATAGAGTCATTTTATCCCTCTGAGCAAAACAGGAAAAAGAAAGGTGGCTGACTATACTTGAAGAAAAGGGGATAAGTTATCAGTCACTTCAGGAAATAGGAAGAAAAATCAACGTAGGTGAAGCAACTCATAGTAAGATTTTGTAAAAAGATAGGATTTAATGGGATTTCAGGATTTTAAAAATAAATATTGCCAAGGAAGATTTTTCCTATGATTGAAACAACATATGAAGATTACATAGAACAATATCGAGGCAAATATAAACAATACGATTGCAAAATACCAAAGCTGCTCATTGACAGAAAACAGCTTGATAAAGTCGATAAATCTGATCGCAGAAGGCGGAAAGACTGTTTCTGTATGGAGTAGGATCTTCAGGATTGGCTGTACAGGAGCTTCAGAATAAAGCTTTTCTAAGATTTGGGAAAAGTAGCCTGTCATGTATCACGGATACCCATTTTCAGGTAATGAGTGCCGCAGTTACAGGAAAACATGAGTAATAGCAGTAACTCTTCAGGAGAGACACCTGATATTTTGGAAACATCACAGTGGCTAAAAAAGAATAAAAAGTAAAGATAGTAATTACAAATCATATTTTATCAGTCTGCAGCACAGATGGCAAACCATGTTCTGCTGACAGCCGGAAGGAAACCTTATTGATGGTGGATCACTGATTGCAAAAATGTCCCAGTTATATATAATAGATGTGCTGTGTACAGGATATGCACTCCAGAATAAAGATGAATCACTGAAGATGAAACATAATACGGCAGAAGCTGTAGTAAGGAAAAATAGGGTTAAATAGGGAATAAAAACTACTAGGTGAAGGGGATAGAATGAACAAAAGAAGAAATACTGAAAAATAAAAGGGAAATTGATAGTCTCGCCAGGCATCACCTGGAGAACCTCTGTATATAGAAAATGGAGTCATGCCACTTATGGCTCTAGCTGCAGAACAGGCGGGAGCAGCAGGAATAAGAACAAATGGTGTGTTGATGTAAAAGGAATAAAGGAAAAGGTTAATTTACCTGTAATAGGACTTATAAAAAAAGTATACGAAGGATTTCCACAGCATATAACTGTTACCATGAAGGAAATAGATGAACTTATGGAAGCAGGAGCAGATATAGTAGCTCTAGACTGTACACTTTAAGGGAAAAGAGTAGACGGTCAGATGATAAATGAATTTATTAAAACAGATAAAGGAAAAAGTATCCGGACTACTTATGGCAGACATTTCAACATTTGAAGAAGGAGTAGAATGCTGAAAAGGCAGGAGTTGACTTTTGTAGAACAACACTTAGCGGATATACCCATATAGTGAAAAATCTGACGGCCTGATTTCGCACTTCGTAGAAAAATTAGTAAAAATTTATCTATTCCCTGTAATAGCTGAAGGGAAAATACATGAACCTAAGCAGGCTAAGAAAAATGCTTTGAGTTAGGGAGCTTATGCAGTAGTAGTGGGTGGTGCAATAACAAGACCTCTTGAAATTGCCCAGAGATTTGTCAATGGAAATGAAATAATGGAAATTTAATATATATAATAAATATGATACATCGCTGCGGGAGAGGAAAAATATGATTTTTACACAATTTAAAAGATGAACTGCAAAATAAAAAGTCTTTGCAAAGAAAAATACTGAATGTATAAAATTGCAGGAGAAAATGATCTGATCATATGAGCCTGGAAAAATATGAGATTCCAGGAACAGAAATAAAAATGAATATAGATAATTATAACACTCAAAATCTGAAGACAAAGGAATGTGGGAAAGTCATCTTAAATATCTTGATGTTCAGATAATGCTTGAAGGTCAGGAATATATTGCAGTTAATAATATCCATAACCTTGAAGAGGACAGAAAGACATGTCGAAAATGATGAAACATAAAGGACCTGAATTATTCAGAGTGTTACTGAAAGGGAGATGTACTTGATTTTATCCGAAGATGTTCACATGCCGGGATTACAGGTTGAAAAATCTGAAAATGCAAAAGAGTAGTATTTAAAATAGATGTAAAATCTTTTATAATTTGTGCTATACTATTTTTATAACACAGGAAAGGCAGGAAAACAATGAAATATGTAGAAAATTTTTGAAGAAAAACTGGATAAAATTTGTTGAAGTAATTATAAAAATAGGAGCGAATGTTCAGAAAGGGACAGAAAGTCTGGATAAACTGTACGACAGATTCATTGCCACTTGTTTATAGAGTAACTGAAAAGGCATACAAAAGCGGGAGCAAGTGATGTAAATGTAAAAACTTACTGACGATAAAGCTAAGACGTATGCATGCAGAATACCAGTCAACTGAAGAATATTCAACTATTCCAAAATGGACTGTAGATGAAATGAAATGACTATTTAGATAATAATGAGTTTTTATCCATATTTTAAGCAGCTCTCCTGAATTTATTTTCAGGAATTGATGCAGAAAAACTTGGAGCATATGCTAAAAACAGAGGAGCAGCTTTGAAAATACTACCGTTCACGTGTAATGAATGATATAAATTCATGGACTCATTGTAAGTTATCCCTTCACCTGAATGGGCAAAACTTGTATTCCCTGAAGAAAGCGATGTTGAAAAGGCACAGGCAAAACTTCTTGATGCAATACTGGAAACAATAAGAGTCAATGAAAAAGATCCGGTGGAAGCATGGAAGGAACATAGCAGAAAATTAACTGAAAAGGCAGATTACCTTAATAAGAAAGCCTATAAGGCACTTCACTACAAGGCGGAAGGGACAGACCTTGTTGTAGGTCTTCCTGAAAATCACGTATGGATAGCGGCAGGAAGTAAAAATGAAAAAGGTGCAGATTTTATGCCTAACATGCCGACAGAGGAAATATTTACTGCAGGAGATAAATACAGAGTGGACGGATATGTTTCCAATAAAAAGCCTCTGTCTTATCAGGGAAATATAATTGATGGGTTCAAACTTACTTTTAAAGACGGAAAAGTTGTGGATTTTGAAGCAGAAAAAGGTTACGATATATTAAAACAGCTGATTGAAACAGATGAAGGATCAGGAAGAATAGGAGAAGTTGCACTTGTTCCAAATGATTCACCAATATCAAATTCAGAGCTGCTTTATTATGAAACTTTATTTGATGAAAATGCTGCAAACCATCTGGCTTTAGGAGCAGCGTATCCTACAAATGTTCTAAAATGGTTCAAATATGAGTGAAGAAGAGCTTGATAAGGCACATGTAAACAGCTCAATTTCTCATGTGGACTTTTATGATAGGAGATGCTGAAATGGATATAGACTGAATAAATGAAGATGGAACTAGGGAGCCTGTATTTCAGAAAAAGGAAACTGGGCATTCTAATATTAATAATTTTATATATAATTGTTTCAGAAGAAAAATTGGGAATATGAAATAAAAATATATTTTTATGGACTTTTACTTATATTTTATCTTTTGAAACAATTTTCTTATATCTATTGTATTTTTTTGGAAAAAAATAAGTTATTATTTAAGTAAGAAATGAAAAATAATCCAATAATTGAAAAAATTTTAACATTATGAAAATAATTATAAATCAGGAGGTAAGAAAAGTGAGAGTAATAATTTTAAAAGGATAAAAAGGAAATAGGAAAATGGAGTGCTTATCAGATAGCAAATATTGAGGTTTAATCCTACACCTGATAAAACCTTTTGTATTGGGGTTGCCAACAGGATCCACACCTATTGAAACATATAAAGAACTTATTAATCTTAATAAGGAAGGAGTAATTTTCATTTGAAAATGTAATAACATTTAATATGGATGAATATGTAGGATTGGCACCTGAACATGAACAGAGTTATCACTATTTTATGCATGAAAATTTTCTTTAAAGCATATAGACATTAAAGGAGAAAATATAAATATACTTGATGGGCTTGCAGAAAGATATTGAAGCAGAATGTCAGAGATATGAAGATAAAATAAAAGCTGTTGGTGGAATAGACTTATTTTTAGGTGGAATAGGTAGAAGATGGTCACATTGCCTTTAATGAGCCAGGATCTTCATTAGCTTCCAGAACAAGAGATAAAGAACTGACTTATGATACAATTTTAGCAAACTCAAGATTTTTCGACAACGATATAAATAAGGTTCCGAAAACTTGCACTTACTATTGAGTAGGAACATTGATGGATTCCAAAGAAATTATGATACTCGCTGAAGGATATAAGAAAGCAAGAGCTGTATATCATGCAATAGAAGGTGGAGTAAATCATCTGTGGACAGTTTCTGCATTGCAGCTTCATAGAAGAGCGCTTCTTGTAATTGATGAAACAGCAGTTTCTAGACATAAAAGTGAAAACATACAGGTATTTTAAGGAAATAGAAGCTGAAAATCTTGACTTGGATGAGTACAGATTAATGGAATTTAAAAATAAACAATAGAGAGGTTAGAAAAATGATTATAAAAATGCAAAAATTTTTCGATGGAGAAAAGTTCATTGAAGAAAAATGCAGTGATTACTGAGGGAAAATTAATAAAAAGTATTGAAGGCCAGTGAACTTACACAGGATGAAATCAATGGAAAATGAAGTTATAGATATAAATGGAATGGTATTGTCTCCAGGGTTTATTGATCTTCAGATAAATGGTTGCGGAGGAGTGCTTTTCAATGACGATATTTCAGTGGAAGCCCTTAAAAATAATGAATGAAACAAATAAAAGTTTGGATGTACTTCATTTTTGCCAACACTTATAACATCGCCTGATGAAAAATAGAAAAAGGCTCTTGAGCTAATAAAAGCTAACAAGGATAAGGAAGAAATAGGAGTCCTGGGACTTCACATTGAAGGACCTTATATAAGTGTGGAAAAGAAGGAAATACATCGTCCTGAATATATAAGAGTGCTTTCTGATGAAATGGTACAAAAGATAGCAGATGCAGGACCTGAGTAACTAAAGATAATAACAATAGCACCTGAAAAAGGCCGAAGTTAAGCATTTGAAAACTTTGAGAAAAATGCAGGAATTAATATAGCTATAGGACATTCAAATGCCACTTATGAAGAATGTATGGAAAAAGAAAGAGTATTTTAACTGTGCAACACATTTATATAATGCAATGAGTCCGTTGGAATCGAGAAAAACCTGGTGTAATAGGATTCCTTTTCAATAATGATACTACAAATTGTGGAATTATAGTTGACGGATTTCACATGGAATTTTCCTGCAGTAGAAATAGCAAAGAAAAATATTAAAGGAAAGACTATATCTTGTAACAGATGCAGTAAGTCCAGCAGGAACAACAGATATGAAAGAGTTTATGTTTTGAAGGAAATCGTGTGTTATATGAAAATGGTAAAATGTATTTCACCTTCAGGAACATTAGGGAGGATCAGCATTAGTAATGAGTGAAGGTGTAAAAATCTTGTGGAGCATGTAAATGTATCTCAGGAAGAAGCTTTTAAGAATGGCTACTTCACTATCCAGCAAAAGGCAAAGTTTCAGTAGATGACAGATATGGATATATAAAAAGAAGGATATATAGCTGATTTGACATATTTTGATGAAAGGACTATAAAAGTAAAGGAACTGTTGCCAAAGGTAATTTGACAAAATATAATTAGACAATTTTTATATAAGAGTATAAAGAAAAAGTTACATTGTTAGAAAGTGTATAAATAAATGGGGAGGATGTAGAGATGATAGAAGATAAAAATATATTATAGCACTGGATCAGGGAACAACAAGTTCGAGAGCTATTATTTTTCGATAAAAATATGAATATTGTTTCAACTGCCCAGAAGGAACTTTTCTCAGATATATCCAAAAACCTGGATGGGTGGAACATAATCCATTAGAGATATGGTCCAGTCAGAGATCGGTTCTGACAGAAGTTATTGCGAGATCAGGGATTTCCCTTAAGATGTTGCAGCTATAGGAATTACAAATCAGAGGGAAACAACGATAGTATGGGGATAAAAATACAGGAGAACCTGTATACAATGCGATTGTCTGGCAGTGCAGAAGAACAGCAGAAATCTGTGAAGAACCTTAAAAAGCAGAAGGGTTTGAAGAATATATAAAGGAAAATACAGGGACTTATAGTAGATGCTTATTTTTCTGCTACTAAAATAAAATGGATACTTGACAATGTTGAAGGTGCAAGAGAAAAGGCTGAAAGAGGAGAACTGCTATTTGGAACAGTTGACACATGGCTTGTATGGAAATTAACTGCCGGAAAAGTACATGTAACTGACTATACAAATGCTTCACGGACAATGATGTATAATATAAGAACTCTGCAGTGGGATAAAATATTAGATTTACTTGATATTCCTGAAAAGTATGCTTCCAGCTGTGAAAAATTCCAGTGAAATCTATGGTGAAACAAAAATGGGAGTAACTATGGGAGAAGAGGAAGGAACAAAAGTACCTATTTCAGGAATTGCCGGAGATCAGCAGGCGGCATTGTTTGGTCAAGCCTGTTTTTAACAGTGGGAGAAATAAAAATACTTATGGGACAGGCTGTTTTATGTTAATGAATACAGGAGACAGGTTTCATTAAAGTCAAATAATGGTCTTCTGACTACAATTGCCATAGGAATAGACGGAAAAATTGAATATGCTCTGGAAGGAAGCATATTTGTTGGAGGAGCAGTATCCAGTGGTTAAGGGGATGAAATGAAACTGTATTTTCAGATGCTGCAGATACAGAATATTTTCGCAGGAAAGTAGAAGGATAACGGTGGAGTTTATCTTGTTCCAGCTTTTACGGGGCTAGGTTCACCTTATTGGGATATGTATGCCAGAGGGACTATAACAGGACTTACAAGAGGAGCTAACAGAAATCATATTATAAGGGCTGCACTTGAATCAATTGCCTATCAGTCAGAAGGATTTGATAAAGGCAATGGAAGAAGATTCTGAGATTCAGATAAAAGTCATTGAAAAGGTGGATGGTGGAGCTTCTGCAAATAATTTTTAATGCAGTTTCAAGCAGATATACTCGACAAAAATGTATCTAAGACCTGAAATTATAGAAACTACAGCATTGGGAGCGGCCTATCTTGCAGGGATTGCAACAAAATTCTGGGAAAATAAGGAAGATATAAAGAAAAACTGGAAATTAAATAGGGAATTTCATTCAGAACTTGAGGAAAGCCTGCGTGAAAAATATTTTAAAGGATGGCATAAAGCTGTAGAAAAAGCTAAAAATTGGGAAGAATAGTAGAGACTGTCACAAATATAAAAGAGGTTGTCTCAAAATAGTAAAAATTAAATATAATATATAGAAAAACTATATTTTCATTTGCTAAAATTTTACTTATATAAAACAGTCATTTATTAAGGAAAAGTCAAAAACTCGCCTAAAGGCTCGAACAGATGACTTTTCTTAAATTTATTTTCCTGCTTTTACATTGTAAAATTTTTAAATAATTCAAAAATATAGTTTTTGTACTGACCCCAAAAAGTTGGACAAATTAAATTAACTTGCCAATAAGGATTGACTTCTGTAAGAAGCAGGAGTTAATCCTTTTAATTTTTCCTTTATTCTTTTGTTATTGTAATAATATATGTAATCTTCTATTGCTTCTTTCAATTCATCTAATGTCCTGTACGCTGCTTCCTGTCCATAAAACATCTCTGATTTTAACAGACTAAAGAAACATTCCATTAATCCATTGTCTAAACTGTTTCCTTTTCTTGACATACTTTGCGTTATCTTCTTTTCTTTTAGCCTTTCCTGATATAAATTATGCTGATACTGCCAGCCTTGATCACTATGAAATATTAAATCCTCATAATTCTCATTTTCTTTAAATGCCAAATTTAACATATGATTTATCTGATCCAAGTTAGCATTTTTCGAAATATCATATGAAACTATATATCTTCCATAAGCATCCAATATTGGAGATAAGTATAACTTTTCCCCTCTTAGATTAAATTCTGTTACATCTGTAAACCATTTCTGATTTGGATGCTGCTTCAAAACTTCTTGATATGGTTATCAGCTATCTTTCCTATTTGACCTTTGTATGAAGAATATTTTTCTCTTTTTACGGATAATACTTTGCAGATTAAATTTTTCATAAGTCTCTGTACTTTTATGATTAATATTTATCCCTGATTCTTTTAATTCCAAATGTTATTCTTCGATAACCATATCTTCCTTTTATTTGCATAGTAAAATTTCTTTGATTTTTCAATGACATTTTTTATTCTTCTCATCAATATCTTTCTTGCTGATATAGTAGTAATATACTGATCTTGATATTCCGGCAATCTTTAGTAGCATTTTGAAAGGGTATTTAACTCTAAGTTCGGCTATTACTTTACTTTTTCTTCTCTTTTAGCTCCCTTTCCTGAACTAGAGCTCCCAATCTTTTAAGTATTCGTTCTCAGCTTTAAGATAAAGTATTTCATCTTCTAATTGTTTAATCTTATCTTTTTCAGATAATGCTTTATCATTTTTCTCTGGGTTTAGTCATAGATTTAGGTTTCCTCTCTTTTTCTTCTATAACATTATACCCGTTTTTCTTTAAATCTTTGAAAAGCCAATTATGTAAAAAGACCGGAAGAAGCTAAACCGACATCAATGGCGACAGAAGTAATAGATTCATTATTAACTAGAATTCTATTAATTATCTGTAACTCAAATTCTTTAGAATAGTGTTTATTTTTCACCATTTCCTATAATATCATATCCATGTTTTCTAATCAATCTGATTAAATAATGAAGAACAATCTTGTTAACATTAAAAAGCTTTGGCTAACGAAGCAATAGTTTCACCGTTTTTATTTCCTTTCATATATTTCAATTTTATCTTCTCTTGTTAATTTATTCATAAAAACTGCACCTCCCTATCTTGTGTCCAAGATTTTGGGTGCAGTACATTTTTACGTTATTTCTTTATTTTTCTTTTTAAGACAGCTCTCTTTTTGTATTATTTTTGAGATACACCATTTTATCTATTTTTCTAGTATTATTTTTTTAAAAACTTCCAAGCTGTGAGGTAATAATCCTGTAAGAATCACCATTTTAATAACATCACCAGCAATAAAAAGGATATAAACCTATCGCAAATACATTTTTATTTGAAGGAATATGTTAAGTTGTAAAAGTCCAAAGAAATATAATACAGCATGTGCTATTATTAATGCTGATATTAATTTAACTGGGGATTTTGTCCACCCTTTATCTGCAAAATATCCACAAACAAGTGCTGCAAAGAAAAATCCTATTATATATCCTCCTGAAGGAGTAAAGAATGGTAATTTACCTGAAAATCCTGCAAAAACTGGAAGTCCTGCAGAACCTGCCGCAATGTATGTTAAGAGAGTGGAAGAACCTAGCTTTTTACCATAAACAAGTCCAATGAAACATTACTGCAAATGTCTGCCCTGTTATAGGTACTGGTGTAAATGGCAATGGAATAGTCAACTGTGACATAAGTGCTAGAAATATAGTTCCACTCAGTACAAGTAGAATATTCTTTAATAGTTCCTGATTTTTGTTTTCAACTGTGATTAGATTGTTGATTAATAAGTTTTTGATTCATTTTATACCTCCTGATTAATTTGTGTAAGCAATATTTACAGTATAAGTATAACCAAAAAAGTATTAAAAGTCAACATTAAAAACATAGTGTTTTTATCGAGATGATGATAATAGGATAAATGGAAATATAAAATAATTTAAAAATAATATATATGTTTTCATATAAAAAACATATGGATTATTAATAAAAATGTAGTATAATAAACAAACTTACAAAGGAGTTAGCTGTTTTAGTTAAATTTGAATTATGGATGAAAATAAAAAAATAAAGAATTTTATAATTTGAAACAACAGAAAATTTTTAGAATTACAGAAAAATAGAAATAAGGATAAATCTGTAAACGAGAAAAAATAAACAGAAACCTTAAAGAATTAGTAGTTCACACAAAAGAAAGTGAGAATAGAAAAGAAAGAAAAAGAAAAAGTATAAATCTATTTGCAATATTCACAGTAATGTCACTAGTCATAGTTTTTCCTATCTTTCAAATATAAGGAATTTCAAGTATATCTCAGTAAAAATAAGGACATTATACATTTAGGTAAAAATATGAGGAAGAACAGAAAAAGAAAAGCGGCTGAAAGTAAAAGATCTTAAAAATCTTACTCTGGGCAAATATTAATGATTTGCCTGATGATAAGAAAAACTTATGCTGAATATAATTCCAAGTGGAAGTCCTCTGAAAAGGGAACTTTATGTGACAAGCCCTTTTGGTGTGAGAGTTCATCCCGATAAGTGGTGCTAGAAAAGAACATCATGGAATAGATCTGAGAGTGAATATTGGTGATGGCGTATTTTCTCCTGCAATAGGAAGAGTAAGCTTTTGCAGGAGTGAAAAGGAGGATATGGAAATACAGTTGTTGTTGATCATATGTATGGATTTCAGACACTTTATGGACATTTAAGCAAATTACATGTTCAGGCTGGAGAAATTGTAGGAAAAGGAAAACTTCTGGCAGAAGGGTGGGAAATTCAGGAAGTTCAACAGGATCCGCATCTTCATTATGAAATAAGATATAATGGTACGCCAATAGATCCAAAAATTTTATTGACTGGAATGAGAAACAATTTAATATATTATTTGAAAAAAGAAAGGAGTGTTCAATCGGGGAATATTTTCTAACAGTAATGGGAAAGAATTAAAAAACTGTATCATCAGCAGACAGTGTAAATGTAATTGCACCTGAGACATACATAAAAGGAATTATTGAAGCTGCCTATATGATCACAGATTGAAGGAGTGCTGGAAGGCGACATAAAAGGCACAGGATTTGGTTCATATTACTGAAACTGGAAAAATTTCTGGAAATATTGAAGCTAAAGACAGTTTTTATTGATGGAGAGGTATCCGGAGAAATAGTGGCTGATAAAGTTGAAATTGGAGAAAAAAGGTAAAGTTTTTGCAAACATATTTTCTACTGTATTTTGTAATACAGGAAGGTGGAATATTTGAAGGAAATAAGAAATTGAAGAAGGCAACAATGGAAATAGTCTACAATGATAATACAGAAGAATAGTTTAATGGAAAATTTTTATAAGTGATTTTTGAAAGGAAGAGAAATATTATGAAAAATACAAGGAAACAAAAATATTTTATTGGTAGCATTATTTTTGACACTGCTTAGCTGTGGAGGAGGCGGTGGAGGAGGTGGAGGATCCACATCAGCACCAGCTCCAACAACGCCAGTGCCAACAACACCAGACAGTAACAACGCCACACTAACACCTGCAACGCCTACGGTGGAATCAGCAGTGGATTTAAAATGGGCATATAAAATGGAATGACACTACTTTTTCATACAGCAGTGCAAATCCACATAATAAAACTTCATCTGTCACACAGACGGGTTCAGGGATGTAACTATTGGTGTTCTTGATATGGGATTTTGCAACAACAGATCAGTGATTTACAGAATATAATGACATCGGAATTTGGAACAAGACTTGAAAAGAGTAACAACTTATGGTCAGCTACAAATGACCAGCACCATGGGATAACAGTTGCACAGGTTGCAGGAAGCTCAGCATCAGGAACAGCTAAAGGAGTTAGAGTTATAGGTGTTGATATTCAAAAATTAAAGATGGAAAGAATCATCCGGATCCAAGTCTTTCAGCGTACTAATATCTGTACAATACCAAAGGTGTAAGAATATTTAACCAGTCTTTTGGAGTTTCTACTGAAGTGATAGGGTTTTTCAATAGAAGTTCAGCAAAATATCAGATAAATAATGGTAGTTCAACAGAAGATATTTTAGGATTTTTATCAGACAGCTGTAAATAATGGAGCTTTATTTATATGGGCAGCAGGAAATGAAAGTTTCAAATCAAATCCTTCACTGGAAGGAGGACTTCCTTATTTGTATGGTGAGTTAGAAAAAGGATGGATTAATGTTGTTGGATTAGCAAAAAGATAGTCCTATAAATCCTGGAAGTACTAACTGGGAAGATCTGCAAAGATTAAATGGAGCAGGAGTTGCTAAAAAAACTGGACAGTATCAGTGGTTTCAGGAATAACAGTTCAATCAAAAGTTAACTGGTTAAGAGGAACTTACACTATGAACGGTTCTTCATTTGCTGCACCTATAGTAGCAGGAACTGCTGCTCTGATAAAGGAAAAATACCCTTGGATGACAGGAGATCTCATAAGACAGACAATTTTATCTACAGCAACAGATATAGGTAAAAAGGAGTAGATGAAGATTTTTGGATGGGGACTTTTAAATATTGGACAAAGCATTAAATGGACCTGCATTGTTTGATAAGAGACTTGCACTTGGAGATAACGTTGTAGCAGATGTAACAGCTGGGAACATATGCATTCTCAAATAATATCTCAGGAGATGCAGGGATTTATAAAAATGGAGCAGGAGCTTTAAGATTTACAGGAAAACTTAACTTATACAGGAAATACTACAATAAAATGATGGTAGCCCTTATAATAAAAGGATTTACTTACAACTCAAGCTCGACAAGAATAGTTAAAGGAAACTTTGTAGCTAGCAGATGTTAATATTCAAAATGATGTACAGAATGAAAATGGAAAACTTTTGAAGTGGAAGGAAGCAATGTAACAGTAGGTGGAAACTATACTGCTTCTGAAAATGCTAAAACTACTTTAAATTCCAATGCAAGTTTACATGTGGCAGGAAAAGTGGCATTAGGTAGTTCTACAATCGAACTTAAGTCAGAAAAGGATGGAGTAGCTCAATATGTTACTGCACAAAGGAACAGAAGCAAAATAACTTCAGACAATGAAATAGAAGGAAATGTTGCAAATGTTGAAACAGCAGAAATGCTGAAAGGGAGATGTTGAAGCAACAGAAAATGGTATAAATGCAACTTTAAGCAGAAAAAATGTAGAAGAATATGTATCAGAACTATCTGAATCAGATGCAATGAGAAAGATGTTGCAGAAAATCTTGAAGCATCATTTAAAAAACTTGATGAAGAAATAGAAAAACGGTAACAGTGCAGTTGAAAGATTTTGCAATGGGAGCGGCTCAGGTACAGGCAATGTCACTGCCTCACAAGAACAGCAATACTTGACAGTCTTTCAGGACAGATATATGCATCGGCACAGGCACTTACATTCCAGCATTCACAGACAGTAAACAAGGATCTTTCGAACAGACTTGTAATGCTTGGAACTCTTGAAAAATATAGGGAGACAATGCGGGAGTATGGGTAACAGGAATAGGAGCAAACGGAAAGCTTAAACAGGAAGGATTTGGAGAAGGAAAAACTAAGGTATATGGAGGACAGGCCGGAATAGATAAGCAGTTTGGAAAGAATCTGATACTGGGAACAGCAATTTCATACTCAACATCAAAGGTAAACTTTGACAGACACGGTGGAAAAATCAGATGCAGACAACTTTGGAATTTCATTATATGGAAGACTTGGAAACAAGGAAGTACCTTACTATCTGCAAGGGAAGAGTAGGGAGCAGGATTTTGTAGACAGTAATGTTGAAAGAGACATAATACTTGGAACAAATGATGTAAGCAGAGCAAAGATAAACCACAATGACACAGTATATTCAGGATATCTTGAAACAGGATATGATGTAAAGAAAGGAAACTTCACATTAACACCATATGTTGGATTGGTACATGATACAGTAAGAAGAGGAGGCTTTTACAGAAGAGAACAGCCAATTTGGACTGACAGCAGGTAAGAAGACATACAGCCAGACAGCAGGGACTAGTAGGATTGAGAGTAGGACAGGGAGTAAACTGGAGTAATGGAAGCAAGAGTACATTCCAGGCGTATGTAACACACCAGAGAGCGTTTTCAAGGAACAGGATTTAAGCTTTGAGGCAGCATATACAGGGACTGTCAAATGCCAAAGTTTACAGTAAAAGGGAATAGGGACTGTCAAAGAATCAGACATGGGTAGGAGCAGGAGTTCTTACAGAAGTGAAATCCGAGGTTTGCATGGTATGTAAACTATGATGGAAAGATAGAGAAAAAAAGGGAAGAAACAATGTATTTACAACTGGTCTGAGATTTAGTTTCTAGTATTTAAATGATTATAAAATTAAAATTAATACTTTAAAAAATAAGAAACGGGATTAAAATAGATTTTATTCTAAAAAATCCCGTTTTCTTTCATATATATGTTATAATAAAAAAAGTGAAGAGTTTAAATAAAGAATAAATTTGTAAAAATTGATATAATAAAAAAGAACGGAGGATAAAATATAATGAAAGGTATTGCATGTGCTGGCACAGTTGCCGATAAAAACAGGAAGTGGAGTCTATTTCACAAATGTCATTGAAGGACTGAAAAGAGTATGAGGATATAGAACAGGCTTGTATTTACGCTGTTACAGATGAGTACGACATAAATATATTAGATAGTGAAAAGACAGTTTGAAGTAGTTTTTGAAAGTGAAAAACTTCCTTTTCCAATAGTAGGGAATGAGTGATATTATGCCTTATCCGAAATACACTTTATCATGATATGACTGATGAAATGTTTGTTCAGTGGAAAAATGAATTTCTGAAAACAGCTGAATCTTGCAAAGGAAAAAAATTTAATCCTGATGTGGTACTGACTCATCATCTGTGGATACTTTCTTCAATGGTAAGGGAAAGTATTTTCGCAGATAAAAGAGTAATTGCAGTATGTCATAATACAGATATGAGACAGGCTAGACAAAATGAACATTTGAAAGATAAATATGTACATTCTCTGAAAGGATGTGGATAATGTTCTGGCACTAAGTAATATGCAGTTTAAAAGATATTGAGGAAGTTTTTTTGGGATATGTAAAAGAAAAAATAATAGATATCGGTGCAGGATATAATGAAAAAAATCTTTCTATCCTCTGGAAAAAATATCCGGAAAAGGAAAAAGTGGAGTTAGTATATGCAGGAAAATTTGATGATTCTAAAGGATTTCTATGAGTTAATTAAGGCATTTAGAAAACTGGAGGAAACAGATGACAGGATAACTATCGATCTGATAGGAAATATAAATGATCAGAATAGAGAAAAGAATAGAAAAGAAATAGGGAAATTCTAAAAATATTAAAGGTTTATAATACGGTATCACAGAAAGAACTGGCTGATATAATGAGAACAAAAGGATGTATTTATACTGCCTTCATACTTTTGAAGGACTTGGGACTTATAGCTGTTGAAGCACTTGGAAGTGGACTTAGGGTAGTAGCTACAAAAATAGATGGACTTATTGAACTGCTGGGAGAAAGAACTGAATGTTGATGAAATTATAGAATATGTTGATATGCCTACAATTTATGATACAGACAAGGCTGTAGAGGAGGAAAAACCTGCATTTGTAGTAAGACTAGCAAATAAAATAGGGAAAAATGATAGAGCGTACAAGAAAAAAGAGAGATAGATAAAAGGTTTTGCTTGAAAAAATTCATACAAAATCATGGAAATCAAAAATAGAAGAGATAAAAAGATGTAGCTATATGGAAATTTGAAATAATATAATTATGCAAAAAGATATGAAAACAGGAAACGTCAGAAGAATACTGACTTAAACAGAAATATAATGCAATATAATATGATATACTGAAATATTAGTAATAAAAATTTTGAAAATCAAAATAATTTTACTTTTACAAATAAAAAAATAATGAGTATAATCTAAAAGTAGAAGAAAATTATATAGGGAGGATTTTTATTATGAAAAAACAGCAATTTTTATTACTAGTAGGAGACATTATTTCTAGTAAGTTGTGGAAAAAGTGAAACACCTAGGGAGATGCAAAAAGCTGATACAACAGCTTTCACAGAAAGTGCAGGATAATGGTCAGGCTGATTTGAGCAAGGAAACAGCTGATTATAAGAAATTTGTTGAAGAGCAGATTGATATGCTTTTAAAAGATACAGAGAATTTTTGCTCAGTTATTGAAAGCTGGAAAAACTGGATGAAGCTAAAAAGCATATCCATTAATCCGTATGGCATATGAGAGATCAGAACCAATTGCTGAAAGCTTTGGAGAATCTGATATTAAGATAGATTACCGTCTGGCAGATTTTAAAGAAGAGTTTAAAACTGAAGAAGGATGGAAAGGTTTCCATAGAATTGAAAAAATATTATGGGAAGAAAATACTACAAAAGGGTACTGAAAAATATGCAGATGAACTCGTGAAATGACATCAAGGAGTTAAAAAGCTAAAATAACTACTATAGAAGTAACTCCTGATTTAATGCTTACAGGAGCTATTGATCTGTTAAATGAAGTGTCAACTCAAAAATTACAGGGAAGAAGAAATTTTTCTCACATACTGACTTTATATGATTTCAGAGCAAATATTGAAGGAGCTCAGAAAATATTTGAATTATTTAGACCTAAACTGGAGAAAAAGGATGCAAAAACTTGTAGCAACTTTTAGATGCAGAATTTAAAGCAGTGAATGACTTACTAAATAAATACATGACAGATGACAAACATTATAAACTGTATACAGATTTAACAAAAGAGAAGATACAAAAGGCATTGGCAGAAGCAGTTACTAAACTAGGGAGAACCTTTATCTCAAATGGGAATCATAATAGAAGCTGCTAAAAAATAATAAATACAGCATTAAAAAACATGGCAGCAGAGAGAAGTATGTAATAATTAGAAGAAGAGGTAAAATAATGAGTGACGGAAATGACAAGAAATGGTTTGATAAAAAAATATCACGTCGTGATTTTTCTTAAAAAAGCAGGAATGGTAGGGGCTGGAGTTGCAATTGGAGCAAGTGGAGCCGGAAGCATTTTGCAAATATATTAAATAGCAAGACAGATCAGATAGTAGGTGACGAAAAGATTTCTTTTTATGGGGAACATCAGTCGGGAATAGCTACTCCTGTACAGAAAAATGTATATTTTGCAGTTCTGGATCTTCATTCAGAGGATAAGGCTGCAATTATAGAAATGTTCAAGGAATGGACAAAATATACAGAAAAGCTTATGAAGGGGGAACTTGTTGGTGAAGAATTGAAAAATCATTTGTTACCTCCAATAGATACAGGGGAAACTATGGGATTGAATCCATACCGTTTAACATTAACATTTGGGGTGAGTCCATCCTTTTTAGACAAATTGAAACTAGGCAATAAAAAAATGGAGGAATTTAAAGATTTACCACATTTTCCTAGGGATCAGATAAGGGATAAGTATAAAGGTGGAGATATATGTATTCAGGCATGTGCTGACGATGCTCAGGTAGCATTCCACGCTGTAAGAAATCTTGTACGTAAAGGACGTTCATTAGTCACATTAAAATGGACTCAGTCAGGTTTTCTTCCTATTGGAAATGGAAAGGAGACTCCTAGAAATCTTTTTGGATTTAAGGATGGAACAGAAAATCCTAAAAATAATAATGATTTCAAAGATGTTGTCTGGTATGATAAAAACAACTGGCTGAAAAATGGGAACTTTTCTTATAGTCAGACGTATTCAGATGCATCTTGAAACATGGGATAGAACTAATTTACAGGAACAGGAAAATACATTTGGAAGATACAAGGAAAGTGGAGCTCCATTCGGAGAAAAAGATGAATTTGCAACGATAGATATAAATAAAACTGGGAGCAGATGGAAAACCTATCCTTCCAATTGATTCGCATGTTTATCTTGCCAAAAAGCTGAAACTAAAATATGCCGTCGTGCTTTCTCGTATTCTGACGGAATAGATGAAGTAAGCGGACAGTTTGATGCAGGACTTCTGTTCATATGTTTTCAGAAGCATCCTGATCAGTTTATAAAAATACAGAACAGTTTAGGAAATGATGATAAGCTTAATGAATATATTACCCACATTGGTACAGGAATCTTTGCATGTTTTGGAGGAATAAAGGAAGGAGAATATATTGGGCAGAAATTATTTGAATAAAATAATGATATTACTGATTCTTTGTTTTATGCTATCCTTTAATAATGTTATTGCAAAGGAAAGTTACAGTGGACTTTACATAAAAATAACAGATGCGGCAACAGCGGTAAAGAATAACAGACAGGATGATGCAAAAACACTTTTTTCCGAAATTAAGGAAGAATTTAAAAAAGTAAAAAATTCAGATTCTGTACAGGGAAAAAAAGTACAGGAACTTTTAAATAAAGAGAAAAACATGTTGACAGAAGATGATTTAAGGCAGGTCACTGCTGCACTGCTTTCTTTTGAAAAGGAGCAGAATCCTGTCAATGATGAGGAAGAAAAGAAAAATTTCAAGTCAAGAATGTATCCTGCTCTAGATGTACTGGAAAAAGCAATCCAGTCTAAGAATGTAGAACAGATGAAAAAGGAATATCTGAAATTTAACGGAGTTTGGACAAGAAATGAGAGTTTTATAAGAAGTAGAAGCGTTTCCTATTATGGAAAAGTAGAAACTGCGATGTCGTTTCTTAGAAGTTCAATGGAAGTGGAGCCTTTTGATTATGAGAACACAATGAATTCTTTTAATGACCTGAAGTCAAGTATACAGGATTATCTGGATGGCAAGAAAATGGAAAATAATGTTTCAGGTACAGTTACATTGAAGGAAGCAGTGGATATGTTAAAGGATGCTCTTGAAGCTTTTAAAAATGGTGATAAGACGAAAAGGGCAATCAAAGGTAAAGGAGTTTATCCAGGTATGGCCTACAGTTGAAGGCGATGTCAGTACAAGAAACTCAGCATTATATACAAAGGTGGAAACACAGACTCCTATAATTATGGTAAAAGGTACAGATAAACAGTATCAGGAACAGTTGCAGGGATTGATTACCGAATTGTCACAAATTGACACAAAAGCAAAGTATACCTTTGTTGATGCAATGTTCATACTGTTACGGGAAGGAGTGGAAGCACTGCTTATAGTTCTTGCTCTTGTGAGCAGCCTGAAAGCCGCAAACCAGAAAAAGGGACTGCGTTGGGTATATACAGGAGCAGCTGCCGGGATTTTAGCAAGTGTTATAATAGCATTTATGCTTCAGGCTTTATTTCCTGCAGTATCTTCAGGAACAAACCGTGAAATTCTGGAAGGATTTGTAGGAATATTCGCAGTTGTAATGATGATTGGTATAGGATTCTGGCTACATAGTAAATCATCTCTTAAATCGTGGAAAAACTATATTGACAGAAAAATGGATGTAGTTTTAAGTACAGGAAGTTTTATATCAATGTTTGTACTGAGTTTTCTGGCAGTATTCAGGGAAGGTGCAGAAACAATTCTGTTCTATGTAGGGATTTTACCGTTAATTTCACTGCAGAATCTAATTATAGGTGTTGTAAGTGCAATATTAATATTGATTGTAATTGCACTTGTCCTAATATATGCATCTTCAAAAATAAAAATACATCAGGTATTTTTTGTACTGACATGGACAATCTACTTCCTTGCGTTTAAAATGCTTGGAACAAGTATACATATGCTGCAGGTTGTAGGAATTTTACCATTGCATGTGATACGTTTTATTCCTACAGTTGAAGTTTTAGGAATTTATGCAAATATAGAAGTATTTGTAAGTCAGTTAATTTTAATAATTATAATTGTGATAGCAACATTAAAAAAAGAAAAAAATAAGTAAGAATTGTAAAAGTAAAAGAAAATAGCTATAAAATGAAAGAGCAGTTTAAAAAATTAAAAATATCGGAAAGGAAGAAATATGTCTAATATTAATGAACAGACACTTATAGAACATCTAAGTGAATTCAGGAAGAGGCTTATTATAACAATTATATTTTTTATTACGATTTTTCTGATAAGCTTGGTGTTCTGTTCCGATATTTATAAAATGTTGACAGGATCTTTTAAGGAGAAACTGATGGTTTTAGGACCTGATGATATTCTGGGTATTTATTTAATGTTGGCTGGAATATGTGCTTCAGTGTAACTTTACCTTTTGCAAGTTATCAGATATGGGCGTTTATACGTCCGGCATTGGAAGAAAAAGAGGCAAAAACAGTGCTGTCATATGTTCCTGCAACTTTCATACTGTTTATAACAGGACTCTCTTTTGGTTTTTTCTTTGTAACTCCAGCTTTACTGAATGTATTATTGTCTTTTGGAGACAATCTTTTCAATATTCAGCTGACAGCAAACAATTATCTGACATTTGTATTGCATACATCATTGCCATTAGGAGTTATATTTGAACTACCTGTAATTGTGGCGTTTCTAACATCGCTACATATCTTGACACCACAATACCTTATAAAAAACAGACGATATGGCTATTTTGCTCTTCTGGTACTGGCGGTTGTAGTGACTCCTGCTGATTTTATAAGTGATTTGACAATGACTGCACCACTAATTTTGCTTTATAGAGGCGAAAGTATTATTGTATGTAAATATATTTATAGGAAAAGGAGGAAAGATTAGAAATGGGACTTTTTAGAGATATTGGAGCACCAGGACTTATAGTTCTTATATTAGGTGCGTTATTAATTTTTGAGGCTCTAAAAAGACTTCCTGAACTTGGAGAAGCTATTGGAAAAAATGTTCAGGGAATTTAAAAAAATCAGTTTCTGAAAATAGAAGAGAGCATAGATAAAAAGATACTAAAGAAACAAAGGCTGAAGATGAAAAATAGTAAAAAACAAAAAGATTGTTTATGAAGTTTTAGATTTTAGTAAAGCTTTGGAAATAATCTTTTTAATTCATAAGAAAATTATAAAAAGATTTGCTTTTTCATTTAAGTGGTAATATTTTATTGGAGTACATTACGAGTACAAAATGAAAAGGGTGAGAAGAAATGAATTGTGAAAAAGTTGTCATTAAAATGAAAGAATAAACATATTGAAAAATGATTTCTATATTTTGATGAAAGTGGACTGAAACTGTCAGACATAGCAGGAAACAATGGAAAATACCTAAAACAGATGTAAGAAAAGATCTGGAAGTCATGTCTGAAGAATTGAGAAAAAGACGGAATAAAGACTGGTTTATGAAAATTATAAAGGGATACAAGCTTACAGGAAATAAAGGGAGATCTTCTTGTAAAAGAGGGTTGGAATAATTGAAGATATTATCAGGGAACTGAAAGAAACTGGAGATTTTTTTAATAGGGAAAAATCGACAACATGGCATAGAGAAGAGTATTTTTATGGATATATAAAATATGAAAAATATGGAAATAACAAGGAAATTTCTGGAACTGATTGAAAAGGAACTGAGTCTTAAAATTGATGAAGGAAAATTATAACAGAGTATTTTCCTATATTTTAATGCTTATTAATTTTTGATGAGCTTTATGATAATATGGAAGAACTGCTATCAAGAAATTTTCTTTTTTCATACGCCGAATATCTTGCTGTTGAACGTATTCTGGGGAAACTGTTCAGGAAAATGACAGGAAAGAGAAAGCAAATCTTCTTCTGATTACTGATTTAATTATGGGGAATAGGTGTTAACGGATTTGAAGAATGATACATTTTATAAATGGATAAATGAAGAAGCTGTTGTAGAAGAAATTGTAGAAAAAGTCAGTGACATGATAAATCTCAGACTTGAAAGAAGACAGAATACTCATTACAGGTCTTGTTGATAACCTGAAATCTTTCAATATACAGGATAAACAATGATATTCAGATAATAAATTCAGTATTTAGGATCTTATACTAAATAGGGACAAAAATATTGCAATTGTGAAAAAGGCAATTGAGGAAACTGAAAAGGAATTTAAAATAAATTTTACTGAATATGAAATAGCTTCCATGGCTTATCAGATAAAGTCTTCAATTAAAAAGAACAAAGAGGAAGAATATAAAGAAAGTTCTGCTGATTTGCGGACTTGGGTACGGAAGCTCAAAAATACTGGAAGAAAGCCTGAAGGAAAAACTATGAACTGGATATAGTTGATATCATTCCACTATTATCTTGCAGATGATCTTATACCCGGATACAAGGAAGTTGATTTTATATTGTCAACAATAGAAATACACAGACAGTTTGAGGTTTCATATGGAATTTCGATTATAAAAATAAATCCTATAATGCAGGATGAAGATTTTGAAAAGGCTTGCAGAATACGGTATAGAAAAATAAAACAAGTGTATCCTTGAAAATTAGTTTCCATAATAGAAGCAACTGCAGAAATAAATGATAAGCAGAAACTGATTGACAGTTTAAAGGATGAATTTGAAGACAAAATCGTAAATGATATTCAGAAGACAGGTCATACATTGAGAAAATTACTGAAAAAGAAAAATGTTAAATTTATGGAGGGAAGCAGAAGACTGGAAGGAGGCTATACTTTCAGTCAGTAATTTTACTCGTCATCAAATAGAAAAGTGACTTCAGAATATGTAGAGGAAATGATAGGAGCTTTGTTGAAAAGCACATGGACCTTATATTGTAATAGAAGAAGGTATAGCAGATGCCTCATGCGGGAATATCTGAAAATGTCCTTGAAACAGGAATATCATTACTTGTAGTTAAAGAAAAGGTTTGCACTGCCTGAAGGAAGAAATGCCAATATATTTTTAAGCTTTGCGGCAAAAATAAAAATGATAATATAGATATAATGAATGATCTCTTTGAACTTATAACAAAGCATAAATTTATAGATGAAGTTTCTAAAATGAAAAGTTATGGTCAACTTGAACAATATTTTTGAAGGAAGTAATAAAATAAGCTGGTAAAAATTGCTAAATTTCAAAGATTTTTGTAATTCATTTTTACAAATATATTTTTGATTCAGAAAGAGGTGTTTATGAAAAAATAATATTATTTATGAGCGTACTTGTGGTAGCAAATATAAATGCTAAAAAGTCGAAGTGAAATGATAAGGAAGATTTATCAAAAGTTAGAATTTCACAGGAAATAATAGTAAAAACATAGAGCTGGATAAGGAGATGACCTAATGTAGTGAGTGAGCCTGATAGGGAAAAAATAGAAAATATGGCGTTAGAAATTGAAAAAAGTGCTAAAAAAGGAATGAGAAAAAATTTTGTGCTGTCAGAAAATTTGATAAATATTTATAATGCAATCGGAAAAATGATACTGAAAAAAATTAAATAATCTGAAACGCTATGAAAAATATAATCCTCATGAAGTTTCAAAAACTGTTTTTCAAATATGTACTATTCTAACAAAGGAGATATGGAATCTTTTGATAAAACTATGAAAAACTTAAAGAGAAATATCTAGATTATTTAATTACAAGAATTACTGAACATATGTATAGGAAGAGATGCAATCTGGAATGTTATGAAAATGATGAAAAAGCAGCACTTTGCAACTTTAAATTCCATTATGAAGATGTATGATGATGAAAAAACAGAGGAATCACGTATTTCTGATGAGCAGGCATGGGCATATAAATTAACAATGGGATGGTTTGCAATAAGTTTTTATTTAAATGAGAATCGTACACAGGATGCAATTGATTTTTATTATGAAAAATTTTGAAGGAAAAATAAAGCCAAGTGAAGAAATATTGTATTACAACAGACATCAAAACTGGTATATAAAATCAGAGTTGGCAAAAGGCAAATAAAAATGATTTTTATAATAATAAGAAAAGTATTTGAAAAAAATCTAAATAAAAAATAAAAATGCTGTAGTTAAATGAAAGTGAATTTTTAAGATATTTTTGAAAATAACTTGACAAATCAATGGAAAAATTTATATAATGTTTCATATTGCCGCTTTAGCTCATCTGGTAGAGACAGCTGACTTGTAATCAGCAGGTGGTTGGTTCGAGTCCGACAAGCGGCACCAGTTTAAAAATGAATACATCCTTATTTGAGATAAATAAATGACAGATTCAAAGATTAAAATATAGCTGTCATTTTTATTATATATTTAAAAAATATAAAATGTTTCTTTATTGGAAAGAAAATCTTATGGTTGCATTTTTGCACTAAATATGCTATAATCGAGTGAAAAATAAATATAAAAATTAAATTATTTGGAGGTAAGGTAGAAAATGGCAAAAGCTAAATTTGAGAGAAGTAAACCACACGTAAACATTGGAACGATAGGACACGTAGACCATGGTAAGACAACACTTACTGCGGCTATATCAAAAGTGCTTTCAGACAGAGGTCTGGCAGAAAAAGTAGATTTTGAAAACATAGATCAGGCGCCTGAAGAAAGAGAAAGAGGGATAACAATCAACACTGCCCATATCGAGTATCAAACAGCAAACAGACACTATGCGCACGTTGACTGTCCAGGCCATGCGGATTATGTAAAGAACATGATTACAGGAGCGGCTCAGATGGATGGAGCTATACTGGTAGTATCAGCAGCTGATGGACCTATGCCACAGACAAGAGAACATATCCTGCTTGCAAGACAGGTTGGAGTTCCTTACATCGTAGTATTCTTAAACAAAGTTGACATGGTTGACGATGAAGAATTATTAGAATTAGTAGAAATGGAAGTAAGAGAACTTCTTACAGAATACTCATTCCCTGGAGATGACATACCTATAATAAAAGGATCAGCTTTAGGAGCATTAAATGGAGAAGGACAATGGGAAGATAAGATAATGGAGCTTATGGAAGCAGTAGACAGTTACATACCTACACCTGAAAGACCAGTAGACCAGGCTTTCCTAATGCCAATAGAAGACGTGTTCACAATAACAGGAAGAGGAACAGTTGTAACAGGAAGAGTGGAAAGAGGAATAGTAAACGTAGGGGAAGAAGTGGAAATAGTTGGAATCAAACCTACAGCAAAGACAACAGTAACAGGGTTGAAATGTTCAGAAAGCTTCTTGATTCAGGACAGGCAGGAGACAACATCGGAGCACTGTTAAGAGGAACTAAGAAGGAAGAAGTAGAAAGAGGACAGGTACTTGCAAAACCAGGATCAGTAAGTCCACATACATCATTCAAGTCAGAAGTATACGTATTGACAAAAGGATGAAGGAGGAAGACATACACCATTCTTTACAGGATATAAGCCACAGTTCTATTTCAGAACTACAGATATAACAGGAGAAGTAAACCTACCTGATGGAGTAGAAATGGTAATGCCTGGAGACAATATAGAAATGTCAGTAGAACTTATACACCCAATCGCAATGGAAGAAGGATTAAGATTTGCGATAAGAGAAGGTGGAAGAACGGTAGCTTCTGGAGTTGTTGCAACTATCGTTAAATAGATAGAAAAAACTAAATATGATAATAGATAGTGTTGATTATAGTTGAATATGATGATTTAATTATAATCACACTATTGTTTTCGAAGGAGAATACTTTTGAATAGATTAAAAAATAATTTTAACTGTTCTTATGATTTTTTTACAGTATCTTCCTGTACAGGGATTGGAATTGAGTGGGAATTCCAATAGGTCCGAAAGTGTAGGAGTTGGAACAACATTAAAGGTTCCAAAAGTATTCAGAAAGGAAATATAGAAGATTTGAGATTATGATGATTTAGATTAAATATATATATTATATATAAAAAATAAATAATTGAAAAAAATATATTGATATGTTTTTTTATTTTTAAAAAGTGTAGTATAATTAAAATGTAAAAATAATAGTAAATATTCTAGTAATTCTAGAATCATAAAGTTAGTTTTTGATTCAAAATGACTTTACAAAAAGTTTTATATTGTGTTAGAAATATGTTTAGGGTTGTTAGAATAAAAAATTAGAAATTTTAGGAGGAAAAAGTTATGAAAAAAATTGTTAGGATTATTAGCATTAACAGTTGCTGTTTCTGGTGTTGCTTCTGCTGATCAGGATGTTCTGAAAAAGTATTAATGCAACTACTGAAAATAAGACAAGGATGGACTGATAAATCTGGTGAAGAGGAAAGGAAAAGGAAATGAAAATGGAAATGCTGGATTTAAAAAGATAATAGAACTAGAACTAGATGGAGAAATGTTGTAAAGGAGAATTAACTTTTAGTAGATGAATGGAATTTAGATGCTAAATTTTAAAAGTTCAACATGATAATGATAACCATCGTGGAGTTGTTGGAGACTGATGCAAAATGGAAAAGCAATTTATGGTCAAACAGAAAAAGAGGTCAAGGATGGGAAACTAACTTTTGAACTATCAAAACCTGTAAATATAGGACCAGTTGAAACTACTACAGCTTTAGGATGGACTCATAAATCATCAAGAGTTAGAGAAAATGGTACTGAAGGAAGATACCTATACTACAGGACAATCAAATGAGATTTACTTCGGACCAACATTTGGTGTAAGCGTATTAGGACAGAATATTTCTACTACATTACAAGCTGTTTACTTTAATGCTAATGATGGAAAAAAGTGCAGACTATGCATACAGAAGGTAATGATTTTTGAAGAGAGGAAAAACTGAAGGATATGGAATTAATGCTGATTTTACAAACTGATGGAAAAATATTTGACAATAATACTGGGAAATTAGGATACTATGTTGAATTAAATCACCATTTAAGAGATGGTGGAGGAAAATTAGTAGCAACTGGTAAGGAAGCTAAATCAAGTGTTTATTTAGATTATATAGTTGGAGCACTTATACTACTCCTTCATTTGCAGGGGTTTCTATGGACAACTAATGTTGAAAATGAATGGGAAAAAACATACTGCTAGTAACTGGTTATACAAATAACTTCTCAGTATGGACTAATGTAGGATACAAAGTTGGATTTGATACTCCAGTTGGAGAAGTTTCAATTAATCCATTTGTAAAAATACAGACCTGTTCATAAAGAATCTGTTTACAACAAACATGATGAAAAATAAAGAGAGTAACAACTGAGGTTAATGAATTAAGAGCTGGATTAGGTGTTGGATTAACAGTTAAATAGTTCTGATATAATAAAGAAAGAGATTTCTCTCTTTTTGTATGAAAACAATTCACTTTCACTATTTAAATAAGAAATTATTTTATAATATATTTATGCTTTGAAAAAATTTTAGATCTTTGAAAATGACTTGACAAATTTAAAAATCAGTAATACTATATTATTATAATAATATATGCAAAAATACTTTATGATATATATAATATATTGATCTATAAATACAAAATATATAGAATTTGGAGGTCATTATGAAAAAATTTTAGGAATATTAGCGTTAATGCTTGCAGTATCGGGAATTGCATCAGCAGAACAGGATGTGCTGAAGGATATAAAATTTAGTACAGAAGTTAGACAAGGTTAGACAAGACAGAGATGGAAAAAATGCAAATGGAATTGGTAATGAGGGATTTAAAAAGAATAATAGAACAAGAACAAGAGTAAGAAGTTTTTGATTTCAGGAAACCTTTCTCTAAATAATGAATGGGGATTAAATGCTTACTTCAATTTTTAAAAATGATAACGATAAGTTACAAAATAAATTTTCTGATAATAACATCACTCATAATGGGACTTACAGTAAGAGAGATAATTGGTATACTACTTTGGAATTAAGTAAAAGTGTAAAAACTAGGTTCATTTGAAGTAACTCCCAACATTAGGATGGTATAATGAAACAAATAGAAAAAAATAAAATTCAGCAGGAAAAAGATGATCCGGCAGGATCGATGAAAACTTATGGAATAGCAAATGATATATATTTTTGGGACTTTCATTTGACTTTAAAAGTATTTGGACAAAATGTTTCTGCAACATTACAAGCTGTATATACTGATATTAAAAAGTGGATCAGGAGATTATCATCTTTCAGGAAGCGATTTTGTAAAAGGAAGAGCTGAAGGTTGGGGATTCAACGCAGATTTTTAATCATGACAAAGATATCTATAATGGAAAAGCAGGGAAAAAGTATCATACTCAATCGGATTAACCATCACTTCAGAGATTTAAAAGGAAAAAGTATCAGAAACAGGAGAAGATGCAAAAATCAAATGTGTATATTGACTACTACACAGGAATAAGTTATACAACTCTTCTTTTAGGGATTTTTATGGTAAAAGTTCTAGTTGATAATGAATGGGAAAAATATACTGCTGTAACAGGATACAACAATACATTCTCTGTATGGGACAGATTTAGGCTATAAAACTTCTTTTGATACTGCAGTAGGAAAAATAACAATAAATCCTATGTAAAAATATAGACCAGTACAGAAAAGCAAGTGAATATAACAAACATAATGAAAATAAGAGAGTAACTACTGAAGTTAACGAATTAAGAGCTGGATTATCAGTAAGTTTGCTACTAAATAAAATTAGAAAATGAAAGATATATAAAACATGGTTTAGTATATAAGCCGTGTTTTTATGCTAATAAAAAATGAGAATTGTAAAAATATTGACAAGTACTGTAAAAATGATAAAAATAGCATTGATTATTAATCACACTTTGTTTTATCTGGAAGTAGGGTGTTATCTAAAAAGAGTAAAGATAATCTGTTTTTCAGAGATAAGTGGGAGAAAAACCAAAAATTAGGGAGGAAAAACAATGGCAGTAATCACAATGAAACAATTATTAGAAGTAGGAGCACATTTTTGGGCATCAGGCAAAAGATGGAACCCAAAAATGAAACCTTATATCTTTACAGAAAGAAATGGTATACACATACTTGACTTACACCAAACATTATCAGCAACAGAAAAGGCTTATGAATTTGTAAGAGAAATCTCTTCAGAAGGTGGAAAAAGTATTATTCGTAGGAACTAAAAAACAAGCTCAGGATGCAGTTAGGGAAGAAGCTGAAAGAGCTGGAGGATTCTATGTAAACCACAGATGGCTTGGTGGACTTTTAACTAACTTAAACACAATCAAAACAAGAGTAAAAAGATTAAAAGAACTTGAAGAAATGGAAGCTGACGGAACTTTAGATACAGCATATACTAAAAAAGAAGCAGGATTATTAAGAAAAGAAATGGCAAAATTGTCAAAAAATATCGGTGGAATTAAAGAAATGAAAAAAATTACCTGCAGCATTATTTGTTGTAGATATTAAAAAGAATTCCTTTGCACTTGAAGAAGCTAAAAAATTAGGAATTCCTGTAATCGCTTTTAATCGATACAAAACGTTGATCCTGAATTAGTAACTTACAAAATACCTGCAAACGATGATGCAATCAGATCAATAAAATTATTCTCATGAGTTATTGCAAATGCAGTTGTTGAAGAAACGAGTGGAGTAGAAGGGTTTTGTTTCTGAAGAAGTAGAAGCAGAAGTTTCTGAAGACGGAGAGTTGTTGAAGAGTAGTTATTGAAGAAGTTGCTGAAGAAACTACAGAAGCATAATAACAAATATAATAAAATAATAGGGAATAAAGCCATTCCCTGTTCTTGTAAAATATAAACGTAAAAATAAATAGAAATAGGAGGGAAATAAAGTGGCAATTACTACAGCACTTATTAAAGAATTAAGAAAGAACAGGAGCAGGAATGCTTGACTGTAAAAAGCTTTGGAAGAAAAATGGCGGAGACATAGAAAAAGCAATTGACTGGCTAAGAGAAAAGGAATTACTAAAGCTGCTAAAAAATCTGGAAGAGTAGCAGCTGAAGGATTAGTATTCAGCAGCAGTTTCAGCTGACAGAAAAAGGTGCCATACTGAATTCAATTCTGAAACAGATTTCGTTGCTAAAAATGATGAATTTAAAAATTTTGGAGAAAAATTAGTTCAGCTGTCATTAGAACATGATTTAACAAGTGAAGATGAATTAAAGGCATTTTGAATTAGAAGGAAAAAAAGTAGAAGACAACTTGACAGAATTAATAGCTAAAATAGGGGAAAATATGAATATCAGAAGATTGAAACTTGTTTCAACTAATGGTTTTATAGAAACATATATTCACCTAGGTGGAAAAATAGGGAGTATTACTGAATGTTTCAGGAGAAGCAACACCTGAAAATGTAGAAAAAGCAAAAAGAGTTGCAATGCATGTAGCAGCTATGGATCCCTAAATATCTTAATTCAGAACAGGTTACAGCAGATGACCTTGAAAGAGAAAAGGAAATAGCAAGACATCAGTTACAGCAGGAAGGAAAGCCTGAAAATATAATTGAAAAATTCTTGATGGAAAAATGAGAAAGTTCTATGAAGAAAATTGTCTTGTTAATCAGAAGTACGTTAGAGATGATAGCGTGACTATTGAAAAATTCATAGCCCCTAGTTCAATAATATCATTCGACAGATTTAAAAGTTGGTGAAGGAATGAAAAAGAAGAATCAGACTTCGCTGCAGAAGTTGCTGCAATGGCAGGGAAATTAAAATAAGGGGATATACCCTTTATTTTTAAAAAAATTTGAAGGAGAATACTATGCTCAAATATAAGAGAATATTATTGAAATTAAGTGGTGAAAGCACTTGCTGGAAATAAGGATTTTGGATTTTCAAGTGATGTTCTGCAGAGTTTTTGCAAGACAGGTAAAGGAAGTTCATGATAAAGGAGTAGAAGTAGCTATTGTAATTGGTGGAGGCAATATTTTTTTCGTGGAGTGAGCGGAATGCAGGAAGGTTTTGACAGAGTAACCGGAGACACAATGGGAATGCTGGCCACTATTATGAATGGACTTGCACTGCAGGATGCAATAGAAAGACTTGATATCCCTACGAGAGTATTGACTGCAATTCAAATGCCTCAGGTTGCAGAACCTTTTATAAGAAGAAGGGCTATAAGACATCTGGAAAAAGAAAAAGAGTAGTTATTTTTGCAGGTGGTACAGGAAATCCTTATTTTACAACTGATTCATGTGGAGCCTTAAGAGCAGTGGAAATTCATGCAGATATACTTGCAAAAGGAACAAAAGTAGATGGAATCTATGATAAAGATCCAATGAAGTTTGACGATGCAGTGAGTATGACACTGTAACATTTGATGAAGCTATAAGTAAAAAAATCTTGGTGTAATGGATACGACAGCTTTATCATTATGTCGTGAAAAATGATATGCCTATAGTTGTTTTTAATGCACTTGATGAAGGAAATATATTGAAAAATGGTTCAAGGCGAAAAAATAGGTACTATAGTTGTTAAAAATAGAGAGTATAATATAAAAATAATCAAATAAAAATGTAAAAAAATTTATGTGAGTTTGTAAAATGAAAAAGAATATAAAAATTAAGGTGGTGTAGAATGTTAGAAGAAATTTTTAACGGAATTACAAAAATAAAATGGAAAAATCATTGGAGAGTACAAAAGAAAAATTTTTCTCATGTGAGAGCAGGAAGAGCTAGTGTTTCTATGCTTGATGGTGTCACTGTAGAAGCATATGGTTCCTCGACACCTCTAAAATCAGGTAGGGTACAGTTTCTGCACCTGAGCTAGACTTCTTACAATAGATCCTTGGGATAAATCATTGATACCTGTAATTGAAAAAGTCTATATTACAGGCTAATTTAGGATTTAATCCTTCAAATGACAGTAAAAATAATAAGACTTGCAGTACCTGAATTAACAGAAGAACGTAGAAAAGAATATGTAAAACTTGTAAAAAAGAAGCTGAAGAAGGAAAAATTGCAATAAGAAATGTCAGAAAAGATATCAATAATAAGTTAAGAAAAAATGGAAAAAGATAGTGAAATAACAGAAGATGAACTTAAATCAAGTGAAGAAAAGGTTCAAAAAAATGACTGATAAATTTGTTGCAGCAGTAGATGAAGCTTTAGCTAAGAAAGAAAAAGAACTTCTAAAAGTATAATTGAGTAAATAAAAGGAGAAAGCTATGTCAAAATTAACAAGATTTCTGAATTTTTCAGGATAAATAAAAAGTATTGCAATAGATCTGGGGACATCTAATGTTTTAATTTATGACAAACAGAAAAATAAAATAGTGTTAAATGAACCTTCAGTAATTGTAAAAGACAGAAAAAACAGGTGAATTAATCGCAGTAGGGAAAAAAAGCAAAAGGAAATGCAAGGGAAAAACAGCTGCAAGTTCTATGGTTATAAGACCTTTGAAGGAAGGGGTAATTTCTGACATTGATGCGACTAGGGAAATGCTTAGTGCCTTTGTAAAACAGATATATGGTGGTTCTCCATTTCAAGCCTGAACTAATGGTATGTGTTCCCTTGAAATGACAAGTATTGAAAAGAGAGCTATTTTTGATGCGGCTATAGGAGCGAAAAAGGTTTATCTGATAGAAGAGGGAAAAAGCAGCAGTTGTCGGATCAGGAGTAAATATTTCGTTGCCAGAAGGAATACAGTCATTGATATAGGCGGAGGATCTACTGATATTGCAATCCTTTCAATGGATGAAATAATTTCCAGTAAGTCTATAAGAGTTGCAAGTAATAAATTTGATGATGACATAATAAAATATGTAAAAAGAATTTAACCTTCTTATAGGAGATAAAACTGCAGAAGAAATAAAAAATAGAACTGGGAACAGCAATAAAAGTTCCTGAAACAGAAAATGAAATTTCAAATATAAAAGGAAGAGATTTGACAAGTGGAATACCAAAAAAACTATTGAAATAACATCAAAACCAAGTTCATGAAGCTATAAAAAGATTCTATAAATGAGATTTTATCAGCTTTTAAAAAGAAGTACTTGAAAAAATGTCCGCAGAATTATCTGCAGATGTACTGGATAATGGTATTATTCTTACAGGTGGAGGTTCATTGATAAAAAAATCTTGATAAACTCATAGAAGATGAAGTTAAGATTATTATTAAAAGAGCTTCTAATCCTTTAGAGTCAGTAGTTATAGGGCGGAGGAAAAGCATTTAATAACAAAAATTGCTTAGAGCTTTGGAAATGAAGGAAATGTAAAGTACAGTTGGAATATAGTATAAATAAAAAAAGGGATATTTAAATAGGAAATAGATGAGAATATAATTTACAGCTGATAAATCAGAAAATTTAGAAAATTATGTTTTATTTTTCTTATGAAAAGTGTCCTTTTTATTTTTACAGATGAATAAAATGCAGGAATTAAAAAATATTGCAAATATTAAAGAAAGATATAAAAATATAATATGTTAAAAATGACTGAACTGAAAAGAGGATTTTTATGATAATAGGATTGACGGGAGGAATTGGTACAGGTAAAAAGTACAGTCAGCAGAAAACTGAGGGAGAGGATATCCTGTAATAGATTTAGATGTAATATCAAGAGAGTTATAGAATATCCTGAAGTAATCGATGAACTTGTCAGAAATTTTTGGAATTGAAATTTTTGGAAAAGTCAGAATAATATTTCTGGAAAGAAAAGCATTTCAAGGAATAAATTACGGCAAACAGTATTCAAAGAAGAAAAAGGTGAGTGTACTAAACTCTATTATGCATCCTCCTATTGTTGAAGAAATGAGAAGACAGGTAGAGAATTTAAAAATTATAAGACTGTGTTGTAGAAGTTCAGCTTCTTTTTGAAAGCAAAACTGGAAAAAGAATTTGACCTTACAGTGCTTGTCTATGCTGATAAAAAACACAGCTGGAAAAGGGTTTTAAAAAGAGATGGAAGGAGAAGAAGGGAAGTTCAGCAAATAATAAATGCTCAGATGGATATGACTGAAAAAAACGGAGACTGAGTAACTACATAATAGAAAATAACGGAGATTCTGAAATGCTGGATTTGGAAATAGAAAAAATTCATAAAAAATTGAAGAATTTAATGGAGAATAGAATAGAAAAAGATTAAGTGACAAAAAGAAAATAAAAGATAAAGGGGTGAAAATAACCTCAAAAAGGAGAAAATCATGAAAAAAATAAGAAATATCATATTAATTTTACTTTTTGCATTACTAGCATGGCTAAGTGTACCTTTTCAATGTTCTTGTACTAGGGAGTGATGCCAGACCATGGCAGCTAATAAAAGGGTTCAAGAGTGATGCTATAATAGTTATTAAAGTTATACCACTTCTCGCAAAAAATAAAGATGATCTCAATACCAAGGGATACTTATACAGATGTTCCCTGTGAAAAAGGTGGAAAAGTTGACAAGATAAACCATTCCTATGCTTTTGGAGGCAGAGAGTGTACGATAAAGGCTGTAGAAGAACTTCTTGGTACAAAAATAAACTACAGTGTTGTATTTAGATTTGATGATGTTATTACGCTGACTGATATAATGGGTGGAGTTGACATAGTTGCAAATCATTCATTTACACAGGATCATGAAACATTTAAAGAAGGGGAAAAAAATATAATATAAAAAGGTGCAAGAGCACTAGCATACACAAGACATAGAAAAACAGACAGTGCTTTTAAGCGTGATGAAAGACAGAGACAGGTAATGCAAAGCATAGCAAAGAAATTAGTATCTCCTGTCAGGATGGGGATATGTTCCAGGAGTGTATTCTATATGCAGGAAAAATGGAAATTTCATTTAATCCAGTTAAAACAATTTCAACATTACCAGCTATTTTAATCAATAAAAACTAATTTTTGAACAGCATGAAATAAAAGGTGACGGTAAAATGATAAAAAGGAATATGGTATTTTATACCTTATGAGAGATTCGCTGAATGATGCAAGAAAAGAATTTAAAGTATGGTTTTAGTATAATAAAAAGCAATAATTGATAAATAAAGGAGATAAACTTGGAAATAAAAAAAGCGAAATTTGTAAAGTCAGCAGTTCTGGAAAAGGAATATCCTGAGATTTAATGGGCTTGAATTTTCATTTATAGGAAGATCAAATGTTGGAAAATCTTCCCTCATAAACTCGCTGACAAATAGAAGAGGTCTTGCAAGAACCAGTAAGACTCCAGGAAGAACGCAGCTTATAAATTATTTTTGATAGATAATGAGATTCATTTTGTAGATCTTCCAGGATATGGTTTTGCGAAAGGTGCCTGATGCAGTTAAAAGAAACTGGGGAAAAACAATAGAAACATATTTAAAGTCAGACAGGGAAAAAGGTGGTATTTTTACTGCTTGATTTACGTAGAGTTCCGACAAAGGATGACCTTGAAATGCTTTCAAATGGCTGGAACATTATAATGTTGAGTATTATATTGTTTTTACAAAGGCAGATAAACTTTCAAACAATGAAAAATTTAAACAGCTTAAAGAAATAAAAGAAAAAGTTGCAATTTGATAATGAAGATGTATTTTTTTCACATCAGCTTTAAAAATTCGGAAAAGAAGAATTAGTGGACTTTTATTTTTGAAAGATGGGAAGAATATACAAAAGGATTCAGAATAGGAATAAATTTATACATTAAATAAAAAAAGGAGATGTTATTATGTTTGTAATTATTTTAGGAATTTTAGCAGTTTTAGCTTTTTAATGGCAATAGGAATTTATAACAAATATGTGAAATTGAAAAAACCTTAATGAAGAGGGATGGAGCGGAATAGAAGTTTATCTTCAGAAAAGACTGGATTTAATTCCTAACCTTGTAAATACTGTAAAAGGATATGCAACGCATGAAAAAGGAAACATTGGAAAAATGTAGTAAGGCTTAGAAGTCAGATGATGTCAATAGATACAAAAAGACATTGATAATATTGAAAAAAATACAGAAAAATAGAAAATGAAATGACAAAAAAACTTTAAGATCAATAATGATGCTTCAGGAAAATTATCCTGACCTAAAGGCAAATGAAAATTTTCTTAGCCTGCAGTCACAGCTGTCTCAAATAGAAACAGAAATTCAGAGTTCAAGAAAATATTACAATGGTACAGCTAGAGATAGAAACACTTTTGTTGAAACTTTTCCAAATAATATAATAGGTGGATTTTTAGGATTTAAAAAGGCAGAATTTTTCAATGCTTCAGAAGGAGCAGAAAGAGCACCTGAAGTTAAGTTCTAGTGTTTAGAAAATTAATAGGACAGTTTGAAGTTTTATAGTAAAACGGAAAGGACTGTATGAAGTATCATTTAAAAACAGAAGGAATAATAACATTGGCAGTTATGATGGGTGTACTGGTATTTTACAGTTACATTACATGGAAGTGGTATGGAAAAAGAAGGATTAAAGATATTGAGCCTGTGTCAGAAATTCCCAAAAATATTTCTCCAATGATGGCAGCCCTGGCAGATGGGATAAAGGATGCAACGGAAATAGTATATATTGGTATGCTTTCCCTAATTGAAAAAGGATTTATAAAAGTCGAAGATTCCATATTTGATATAATTTTTTCTAATGAGCCTGGCTATAAAAAAGACGGAGACCAGTATGTTTTCAATATGGAAAAAATAGGAGATTATGGATACAGAGGAAGAGTACTGTCTAAAGAGGAAGATGAATTTCTGGAAATACTGATTGAATATAATGACGGTCAGTTATTTAAAGGAAGAGAATATACTTTTGAAAAATAATACGAAATTTTAGAGAGTTAAAAAGTTATCAGGAAAACGTGAAGAAGGTTTTTATACCAAATAAGGAATTTATTTTAATATTTATATTTATAATGATATTTTTTTAACTGTCTGCTGTTTGGATTAGCAGGTTCAGAAGGAATTATAATACCATTTTCAATATATCTGATCAGTTTTTCAATTATATTTTTGTTTTAAAACATTGCAACATATTTGTGGTTTTAGTCATAGAATCATACCAACAAAACTTATATTTCCTAAGATAATTACAATAGTTGGATTGTTAGTATGACTATAGGTTTTTGTAATTTTCTAGTAGCAATGATAGGGTATTTTGGGATTTCCTTCGATATTTGTAATATCAACTATTATTTTTATTCCTTGTTTATTTAAAGAATATAGGAAGATATACAAAAAGGAATTGAGACAAAGAGACATCTGGAAGGGGCTGAAAAAATACATAAAAAGTGGTGAAGTAAAGAAATATGATGATATTGAAGAAATGATAGCATACTTTTAAAGAAATAATTCCATTTTTCAGAAGCTCTGAGCATAAAAAGGAAACTCTCAATATGATGGAGAAAACAATGAATTGTCAGGTTTGAAGAGGAAAAAGATATATCGACAAAGAAACATCAGGGTCGATATATAAAAATGATAAATTAAAAAATTATTCGGAGAAAAAATATTTTTGATGAGTCTAGCAGATAAAGGAGACTTTTTATGAAAAAAACAAAGACAGAAGAAAATTTTTAATGACATTATCTGTAATCTTTATGATATTTTTGTTAAATGCCGGTTCATTAATAGCTGAGGCAATAAAAATATGATGTTTCAATACAGATTAATAAAAATGGAACATTAACAGTAAATGAAGTAATAGATTATGAATTTGATAATGATCTTAAGCATGGAATTTATAGGGATATTCCTCTGCGTTCTCAAAAAAGTGGGAACAGATATTTATAAATCCCATGTAAAGATGAATTCTGTAAAAAGAAATGGTGAACCTGAAGAATACACTTCTGATACTTCCTATGAAGGGGGTAAGTTACAGGGTGAGGTTCTGGAGACAGATATGTGGATTCAGGCATAAATAAATATGAGTTTAATTACACAATATACAATGCTGTATTTGAAAAAGGATGGAATTTATCAGGTATATTTCAATCCAATAGGGCAGTTCTGGAATGTTCCCATAGAAAGTGCAGATGTGAGCATAAGTTTTGAAAAATAATGAACCTGTAGGCGAAAATGAAGATTCAGCAGCTGGAAGTGTACACAGGTGAATATGGAGAAACTGGAAAAAAATTATACTATAGTTCAGGAGAGCGGAATTATAAAGAAATAAAGACTAATGAAGTTCTTGAACCACGTAATGGACTGAGTTTTTCAGGCTAAATTTGAAAACAGACAAAAATAAGTCCTACATGGCTTGATAAACTGGAAGTTCTTTTATTATGCAGATCCTCTTGTGATAGCAGGTCCCTATAATAATTTTAATGCTGGCTATATATGGATTTTGTAACATGGTTCCTGTTTGGAAGAGATCCGTCAGGAAAAAGCGAGTTATTCCTGAATTTAACATACCGAAGGATATTTCTCCCATGTATGCTGCATATATCAAAGGTGTGAGAGATCCGAAAAGAAATGCTGACAATAGGAATGCTCTCACTTCTTTCAAAAGACTATGTAACTGCAGAGGATAAGGAAGGAAATGGAAAGAATGTAAAATATAGGCTTGTCAAGGATACTGAAAGAAATCCTGAACTTTCATCTGAAGAAAAAGGCTCTTCTTTCTGTTCTTTCAGACGATGAAAAGAATATATTTAAAAATGAACAGGGTCTTTATGATGCGCAAAGAAAAATTTTTAGGAACATTGGAAACAAGATATAACAAGAAAATCTATATTGATAATAATTTATTTAAAATATCCATTTATTCTGGGAATAATAATGGTCTTTATAATAGGAATGGGAATTCAGAATATAGCAGGAAGTATAATTGACGGTATAGGGGTTTATTATACCTATAATAATAATATTTTTAGTTCACTTACAATTGTACTTTTTCGATTTTTAAAAGCAGGGCTTTTTCACAGAATACGTTACTTTCCATGCTTTATAAGACTTATGGTAGTTATGTGTCTTGGAATTATGACACAGATGACAGGATTTATTATTACTGTAATAATTTTTATAATGTACTCTATTTATTCAAAACTTATAGGAAAGTATACAAATGAAGGTATAAGACATAAGGAATATCTTGAGGGAATGAAAATGTACATAAAAACAGCAGAGGCAAATCAGATTATGAAATTTAACGATGTAGATGAGCTTGTAGGGATATTTCAAAGGTATTTTTACCTCATGCAGTTGCTCTGGGAGTTAAGAATGAGGCGATAAAACTGATGCAGAAGACGATAAAACTGTATAACTTTGATGAAAATACATATTATGATATAAACAGAAGAGTTTACTATGATTCATACAATAGCCGTTTTTCTGTCAAATGCAATTTCAAGAGGGTATAATAATGCATATGATAAAAATAATGGAAGATAGATTTAAGGATCTGAAAAAGTGCAGGCGGAGGCTCAGGTGGCTTTGGCGGTGGCGGATTTTCAAGTGGTGGAGGCTTCTCCGGCGGTGGTTCCGGTGGAGGAGGTGGAGGAAGCTGGTAGAAACTGGCTTTTTCAAAAAAATATTATAAAAAAACATATATCTAATATAAAAACAATATAATGAAGATATCTTAAGTAAGAAATGGATTTTATTTAAGGTCTCTTCATTTTTAAATATCTTTTACACAGTTCTTAGAACTTACATAATAAAAACTTAGAAAAAATTTGTATTTTTAGAAAAATATGATAAAAATAAAAGAAAAAAATCAAAAAATACAGAGCTTTTATTAAAAATTCATTTTACTATCAACACATCATATTAAATACAATAAAGATATGCAGAAATCTTCAAACAGTTAAAATAGATTCAACAGGATTAATGTTTTTAAAAAGAAAATACAGTTTTTAAAGGAGGAGGATAGTATCCGAAATGATATTTAAATCAAAAAGGAGGAGATATAACTCGGTTAAAAGACGGAAGAAATAATAATACTGAAACTATGCTGTGTGTACTGCAGTTTACAGCTACATTACATGTAAAGGAGATTTTTATGATAAAGAGAAAAAGTTTTTAATGACATTATCTGTAATCTTTATGATATTTTTTTCTGAATGTCAGTTCGTTAATCACTGAGACAATAAAAATATGATGTCTCAATACAGATTAATAAAAATGGAACATTGACAATAAATGAAATAATAGATTATGATTTTGGTGATAAACTTGATAAGCATGGGATTATTAGAAGGATTCCCCTGCGCTCAAAAAGTGGAATAGATATTTATAAATCCCATGTAAAAATGAAATTCTGTAAAAAGAAATGGTGAACCTGAAAAAAATATAAAACTGTAAAATCCTCTGGAGAAATAAGCTATAAGATAGGTTCTGAAGATAAATATGTGGATTCAGGTGTAAGTAAATATGAGTTTAATTATACAATGTATAATGCGGTATTTGAGAAGGATGGAATTTATCAGATATATTTTAATCCGATAGGGCAGTTCTGGAAAGTTCCCATTGAAAGTGGAGACGTCATCATAAGTTTTGAAAATAATCAACCTATAGGAGAAAATGAAATTCAGCAGCTGAAAGTATTTACAGGAAAATATGGAGAAACTGGAGAAAATTATACTATAGTTCAGAAGAGCGGAATTATAAAAATAAAAACTAATGAAGTTCTGGAACCGCTTAATGGAATGACTTTCCGTCTGAATTTAAAGACAGATAAGATAAATCCTACATGGCTTGATAAACTGAAAGTTCTTTACTATGCAGTCCCTCTTGTTGCAGTGGGCTCTGTAGTAATCTTTAGTGCTCTTCATATATGGATTTGTAACATGGTTACTGTTTAGACCGGTTTCTTTAAGAAAAGCGATTATTCCTGAATTTAATATACCGAAGGATATTTCTGCCATGTATGCCGGATATATCAAAGGTGTGAGAAAATCCTGAAAGAAATCCTGACAATAGGAATGCTGTCACTTCTTTCAAAAGGCTATGTAACAGCTGGAGGACAAAGAAGGAAACGGAAAAGAATGTAAAAATACAGGCTCGTAGCAAATACTGAAGGAAACCCTGAACTTTCAACTGAAGAGGCGACTCTTCTTAATGCACTTTCAGATGATGAAAGAGAATATATTTAAAAAGATAAAAAGTCATTTCAGTTATCAAAAAAATAGAAAGAGTGGATTCGAAGATGAAAAAGAATCTTTATGAAGCTTCACAAAAATATAATGAATATGCTTGAAAATAAATATAAGTCAAGGGGCATATAAAACTAATGATAAATTTTCATATCCTTTTTATTTTAGGGAATGGTTTCTAGTCATTACGGTAGGAATGATTAATAGAGGAACAAATTCTCAGACAAATGGATTATTTGATGATATAACTTTTGTAGCATTTAATTTTTCTTATTTCGTGTGGTATTGCAGCAGTTATTTATATTTTTATAGAGAACCTGTTTTCAGAAAGAAAAATATTTCCTGCCATTTTTAAAAAGGAGGGATAGCAATACTTCTGCTAATAAAAACAGGGATAATAGGTGTTATTATAGGAATCATTCCGGCAATGTATATAATTTATTCTAAACTTATGAAAAAAATACACGGAGAAAAAGTCTAAGACAGGAAGAGCATCTTGATGGAATGAAAATGTATATAAAAACTGCCAGAAGCAAACCAGATTATGAAATTTAACGATGTAGATGAGCTTGTGGAATATTTCAAAGGGTATTTTACCTTATGCAGTTGCTCTGGGAGTTAAGAATAAAGCAGATAAAATTGTTAGAGAATACGATAAACCTATATAATTTTTGATGAAAATATACAGGATGAAATAAACAGAAGAGTTTACTATGATTTGTATGATAGTAAATTCCTGTTAAATACAATTTCAAGAGAGTATGATAAAAGTAGAGAAGAAATGGGTGCAAGTGAAGGCGGATTCTCAAGTGATGGTGGCTTCTCCGACGGCGGTTCCAGTGGAGGAGGTGGAGAAAGCTAGTAGGGATATTGGTTTTTAAAAATGAAATATAGAATAAAAAAATTCTGGTTTAGAGAACAAGCTAAAAACAAAACTTATTAAAATTCTTGCTAAATTAGGCAAAAATGAGTATAATATATCTGGAAAATAATATTTAATAACGGAAGGATGAAAAAGATGAAAAAAAGAGACCTGTAGTTTTAATAATTTTAGACGGTTGGGGAATGAACCATCATACAGACCAGGTGGATGCAGTTAGAATGGCACATCCGGTAAATTTTCGAAAGATACAGAAAAGAATATCCATTTACAGAATTGAGAGCAGATGGAGAATTTGTAGGACTACCTGAAGGACAGTTTGGTAACTCTGAAGTAGGACACTTAAATATTGGGGCTGGAAGAGTAGTTTATCAGCTGTTACCAAAAAAATAACAAAGGAAATAAGAGAAGGGCTTATACTTGAAAATGGACCTCTTTCAGATGTAATGAATAAAACAAAGAATAACGGTAAAGCGTTGCACATAATGGGATTAATGTCTGATGGAGGAGTTCACTCGCATATAAACCATATTATTGGGCTTGTTGATATGGCAAAGAAAAAAGGACTGACAGAAGTTTATGTCCATGCATTAATGGATGGAAGAGATACTCCACCTGAAAGCGGAGTAAACTATCTTGCTGAAATGGAAAAAGCTTTAGCTGATACAGGTGTAGGAAAACTGGCTTCAGTTATAGGAAGATATTATGGAATGGACAGGGACAATAACTGGGATAGAATAGAACTTGCCTATGATGCATTGTTTTCAGGTATAGGAGAAACTGCAGCTTCATCAGATGAGGCAATAAAAGTCATCTTATGCAGCAGGAGTGACTGATGAGTTTGTAAAACCTACAAAAAGTAACTGAAGGTGGAAATTCTATCGGATTAATCAAGGATGGAGACGGAGTAATATTTGCAAACTTTAGACCTGACAGGGCAAGACAGCTTACAAGAGCAATAATTGAAGAGGACTTTAAAGGGTTTAACAGAAAAGTACATCCAAAAGTAAACTTTGTATGTATGGCACAGTATGATGCAACATTTGATGTACCTGTAGCTTATCCTCCACAAAAAATAGTGAACGGATTCGGGGAAGTTGTATCAAAAGCCGGATTGAAACAGATAAGAACTGCAGAAACTGAAAAATATGCCCACGTTACATTCTTCTTTAATGGTGGAGTTGAACAGCCTTATGAAGGTGAAATAAGACTGCTTTCAGATTCTCCTAAAGTGGCAACATATGATTTGCAGCCTGAAATGAGTGCTTATAAAGTAAAGGACAGACTGCTTGAAGAGCTTGAAAAAGGTGGAATTGATACTGTAATACTTAACTTTGCAAATCCTGATATGGTTGGACATACTGGAGTTGTAGATGCAGTAATAGCTGCGTGTCAGGCGGTTGACAACTGTACAGGACAGATTGTACACAAAGTACTGGAAATGGACGGAGCTGTACTTATAACTGCGGATCATGGAAATGCTGACCTGCTTGTAGATCCTGAAACAGGGGCACCTTATACTGCCCACACCGTAAATCCTGTACCATTTATATTTATAAGCAATGATATGAAGGATGCAAAATTGAGAACAGATGGTAAATTAGCAGATATAACACCTACAATGTTGGATTTATTAGGACTGGAAAAAAACCTGCTGAAAATGGATGGGGAAACATTAATAGTTAAATAGAAATAAAAATAAAACAATTATGGAAGACTGTTTTTGGAAAATAATTTTTGAAAAAAACAGTTTTTTTCTTTTAGGAAGGGAGAAAAATGAAAAGTAAAATTTACTACAAATAAAGGAGAAAATAAACATAAATCTGCTGCCTGAAAAAAATCACCGTAACAGTGGCAAGTTTTGTAAATCTTGTAAAAAATGGATATTACAATGGATTGAAGTTTCATAGAGTAATTGAGGATTTCATGGCACAGGGAGGAGATCCTACAGGTACAGGAATGGGAGGGCCTGGATACAGATTTGAAGATGAAGTTGACAATGGTCTTGATTTTTTTCTGTTCCTGGAAAACTTGCGATGGCGAATGCAGGTCCTGGAACAAACGGAAGCCAGTTTTTATAACAACAGTTCCTACAGAATGGCTGAACGGTAATCATACAATTTTTGGGTGAAGTTGTTTCTGACAGTGATCTTGAAGTTGTAAAAATTACTGTCAAAATAACGATGTTATGGAAAGAGTTGAAATTGAGGGAGATGTAAAAGAAATTTTGGACACTTATAAAGATAGAATATCTCAATGGAACTTGATTTTAGGATATTAAAGGCTGTATAGTCTAGTTTAACTGTAAATTTACAATGTAAAAAGGGTATATTTAGAAAAAGAAAGTAATACAGGAATAAACTCAATAATTATAAAGGTTTTAGACTGTATTATTACCTTTTTAAAAACCCCTTTTTATTTGCTTAAAAATTTGAAAAACAAATAAAAATATGATATAATAAATTATCGAAAAAGTGTAGCAAATTGAAGAAATAGGAGTGTAAATTATAAATGTTTCAAAAGTTGGATGATGTTGTATTAAAAGCATGAAGAACTTACAAAAGCTGCTTATGGATCCTGAAGTGATATCAGATCCAAAGAAAAATAATGGAGTATAATAAGGCTTTTGAACAGCATTGATGAAGTTGTTAAGAAATATACATACTATAAAAGCAAAAAAAGAAGAAATGGAAACTTTGAAGGAGGATTTAAAGACAGAAAAAGACTCATGAAATGAAGGAGATGATGCTGGAGGAAATTCACACTATTGAAGAAGAAATTCCGGTACTTGAAGAAGAGCTGAAAATACTGCTTTTTACCTAAAGATCCTAATGATGATAAAAAAATGTTATTATGGAAATAAGGGCAGGAGCAGGTGGAGATGAAGCTGCATTATTTGCTGCAGATGTATTCAGAATGTTCTACAAGATACGCAGAAAGAAACAGATGGAAAAACTGAGATAATAGATAAAAAGTGAAATAGGAGTAGGTGGACTGAAAGAGGTCACATTCCTCATAAAAGGAAATGGAGCTTATTCAGACTGAAAGTTTGAAAGTGGTGTGCATAGAGTGCAGAGAGTTCCCGCGACAGAAGCGTCAGGAAGAATTCATACATCTACAATAACTGTTGCAGTTTTACCGGAAATAGAAGATGTAAGTGAAGTGGAAATAAATCAGAGTGATCTGAAAAATTGACACATACAGATCAAGTGGAGCAGGTGGACAGCACGTAAATACTACAGATTCTGCAGTCAGAATAACACACTTGCCTACAGGGATTGTGGTTACTTCACAGGATGGAAGATCACAGATAAAGAACAGGGAGGCGGCTATGAAAGTCCTTGCTTCAAGTTATATGAGATAGAATATGAAAAAAACAGAGAAAAAGAAGTTGAAAGTGAAAGAAGGTCACAGGTTGGAAGTGGTGACAGATCTGAAAAAAATAAGAACATATAATTTTCCCTCAGGGAAGAGTCACAGATCACAGAATCAAGCTTACATTACACAGACTTGATTCAGTTCTGGATGGAGATCTGGATGAAATGATAGATGCTCTTATTGCTTACGATCAGGCAGAATTGCTGAAAGCTGTTGGTGATAATGAATAATTTGCTCGATATATTGAATAAATCGGTTAATTATTTGGAAAAAGAAAAATAGAAAATTCAAGAATAACAGTAGAAAAAAATTTTTTCAGAAAGTACTGGATATGCAGAGAATAATGCTTTATGCAAATTTTGAGAAGAATTCTTTTCGGAAAGAGAAATGGAAAAAAATTAGAGAAAAAGTTGAACAGTGTCATACAGGAAATAATGAAGACATGGATTTCAATGTTTTCTGAAAAAAAGAAAATGGAAATGACAATTTGAAAGTCTTTAATAGACAAAAAAGTACAGTTTATCTGGAAAAACAATATAAAGTGAAGCAAAGATTGATAACAGAAATTATTTTTCCCATGTACTGAATGTTGACAGAATGCTTCTTTTTACTCTGTATAAGACTGAAAGTGAAAAAGATAAAACTAGATAAGATACGTAACTACATTCAAAAATTGGGAAAAGAGAAAATTTCCCGCTTCAGTATCTATTGAATGAACAGGAATTTTTATGGAAGAAAATTTTATGTAAACAAAGGTGTTCTTATTCCAAGGCAGGATACAGAAGTACTTGTTGAGGAAGCAATAAAAAAATTCTGAAAAAGATAAAATTCAAAAATCCTAAAATTCTTGATATTGGTACAGGAAGTGGTATCATAGGATTGACAGTGGCTCTGGAAATACCTGATTCAAAAAGTTATGGGAACAGATGTTTCTGAGAAAAGCACTTGAGATATCTGAAAAATAAGGAAATTATTGAAATGTAGAAAATATCAAGTTTTTTTAAATCTGATTTATTTGAAAATATAGAATATAAAAATTTGATATGATAATATCTAATCCGCCGTATATATCCGATAATGAGATAGGAGTTATGTCAGAGGATACTTTATTGCACGAGCCTGATGAGGGCTTTGTTTGCAGAAAAATAACGGACTGTTTTTCTACTACGAAATTTGTAGAAATGGAATGGATTATTTGCAGAACATGGTTACTTACTATTTGAAATAGGCTATCAGACAAGGTGAAAGTAGTAAGAGATACTGAAAAAGCAGGTTTTAAGAAATGTAAATATTATAAAAGATATGCAAAATAATGATAGAGTAATAGTAGGGACAAAAACAAATAGAAAAAATGAAGTGTAAAACTTTGTTTTAAAATTTAAGGAGATAGCAGGAGAAAAAATATGAGTATAAGAAAAAAGATGAAAAATTAGGGATTATTAATGATTTCAACTATAGGGTTATCATATACAGGATTATGCAAATAGTGACAGTACATGAGAATAAAAGCAGTGAAATAGAAAAACTGATAAAACAGCAGTATAGCAATCAGAGTTATGATTTGATGAGTATGAAGGACAGCAATAAAGGAGTTGTATCAAGACCTTCAGAAAAGGAGTTCAGTGCAAACAGAAAAACTCAGACAATGTCATTTGAAATGAATAAAAATGAAAAATTCAAAATAAAAGGAACTTTGGCATTGAAATATGAGCAGGAGACAGTTGCTTGCAGTTGCTGATAAAATATTTCAAAAATGAAACAGGTGGTTCGAAAAGATAAACTTGTTCACTGGAATGCAGGAGAAAGTTTTCCTTCTTTAGGAATAGGCATTTTATCTGGTTTAAAAGCCAAGTGGAGGAGGAGTGTTTGGGAGAAAGTTTTCCCTGATATGGTTTTCTTACTATAAGTCAAAAAGGAATAAAATTACCAAAAATACTGGAAGAAAACAGACATTCACCATGGAGCAGCAGATCAGAACTTCTTGCAAAGAAAGAAAGAGGAGACAAGGATATTAATGAACTGATTAATTTCTTTGACAGTACAAGAGATATTCAGGTAATGTTTATTTATGAAAGATTAGAGACTTCACTGGATAAAATGCTTGCAGTAGCAAACTGATAAAGGAGAAATCTGAAAAAACAATTTTATAGAATGGTAAATACTCCAAATGGACTTTATGCCTTAATAGATTATATAAACTTTAAAGGTGAAGGACTTAAAGGGAGTAGCAGCCTACAATAACCAGGCATGGGGATTGAAACAGGTTCTTGAAAAATATGAGAGGGTACATCTGTAGGATATGAGCCCTGGTTGAATTTCAGTGATTCAGCTAAATACATATGTATCAAGAAAGAGTAAGAAATGCTCCTAGAAATGAAAGTCAGTGGCTGAGAAAGGATGGTACAACAGAGTCGACACATATAAAACATTTGAAATTGGAAATGCTGGAGCTATATACAGCAGATGTAAGTGGAAAATAAAGAATTGAAAAAGAGGTAAAATGAATATTATCGAATTTGATTTTGAATTACCTGAGGAATTAATAGCGCAACATGCTGTGAATCCTCAGGATCATTCAAAATTATTAGTTTTAAAATAAGGAAAAAGGAAATAGAACATAAAAAGATTTTATAATATAATAGATTATCTGAAAAAGATGATGTTCTTGTAATAAACAGGACAAAAAGTAATACCTGCCAGACTATATGGTCATAAGGAAAAACGGAACAGTATTGGAATGTTTTCTGTTAAAGAGATATGATTTATATACATGGGAGGTTTTATTAAAAACCGCAAAAGATTAAAAATAGGTCAGAAAATAATATTTTTCCGATGGATTGCTGGAAGCTGAGCTAATTGAAAATAAAGAAGATGGGAATAGAGTTCTGAAATTTAATTTTCACGGGAAATTTTTGAGGAAATACTGGACAGACTTGGAGAAATGCCCTTCCACCGTATATATCAGAAAAAAACTTGATGACAGGGACAGATATCAGACAGTTTATGCAAAGGAAGGAGAATCAGTAGCTGCACCTACAGCAGGACTTCATTTTACAGAAGAATTGCTCGAAAAAATAAAGGAAAAAGGTGTGATTATAGCTGAAGTATTTCTTGATGTGGGGACTTGGAACTTTCAGACCCGGTTCAGACGGAAAATATATTGGAACATAAAATGCATAGTGAAAAATATAAAAGTGCCAGAAGAAACAGTTAAGATTGTAAATGATGCAAAGAAAAAAGGAAACAGGGTCATTGCAGTGGGAACTACTTCCGTAAGGACACTTGAATCTTCGATTAATGAAGAGGGGAAGCTTGTTTCAGGAGAAAGTGAAACGAGCTCATTTATTTATGGAGATTATAAAGTTTAAAATAGTGGATGCGATAATTACTAACTTTCATCTGCCTAAATCCACTTTAATAATGCTTATATCAGCTTTTTGGAGGAAAAAAATTTGTATTTGATGCCTACCATGAAGCTATAAGAGAAAAAAATATAGATTTTACAGCTTTGGAGATTCAATGTTTATATACTAAATTTTTAAAGTAAAAGGATATTTATGCTGAAAAACATTTTAAAACTGATTTTTATAACAATTTTTATTAATATTCAGTGTTACTCTGGCTGCAGAAGACAGTTTTATGGCAGTTGGAAATATAAAAATAGTTCGACCGGAACCGCTTCTGATTAAGAGGAGGATTTGAAATATTACTATAGAAAAAATAATACTATAAAGGTTGAAAGTGTCTATACTTTTTCAAATATTGGAGAATATAATATTAAATCGACATTTATGTTCTGGCTGGATCAGACCAGGGAAAATGATAATAATAATCCTAATAACAGTAACAAAAATAATAAAGGAAATATATAAAAACATAAAATTTTATTCAGATTATAAAAATCTCAAAATTTAAGAGCTGTAATAAAATTTCGACGAGAATATATATGAAAGCCAAACTGCAGGAAATATTCAGAGGGAATGGTTTGCAATTTCAAAGGTTATACCATCCAAAAGAAGAAGGAAAAACTTGGAGTTTATTATGATTTACAGAATACAGGATTTAATAAAAACAAAAGAGATTTGTATACAGTTTTTGATCTTGTAAATAATTTTTCAGAAAAGAATCAAAGGCGAAATACTTTTATGTAAAATGTATATAACAGATCCAGCAGAAAAATAAACAGCATAGTTTATAAAAATTATGAGTTTAAGAATGTAACAGATCACAGAAGGAGCATTATGAACTGCTGGTTGCAGATGTAAATTTAGATGAAAAGCTTTGTAATAAACTTTTAAATAAATGAAAAATTATTGAAAATTAAATTATTATATAAAAACTAAAAAATAAAAGGATTGAAATGAGAATTACTTGAGAACATTAAAAATAGAAAAAAATAAAAATCAAGGGAAGGGAAAGAAACACGCCTACTCTTGAACGTATAAAAGAAGCAATATTCAGTATAATTGGTGATAAAATAACAGATGAGATTTCTTGATTTATATTCAGGAACAGGAAATATAGCTATTGAAACTATAAGCAGGGGAGCTGGAAGGGCAGTCATGATAGAGCAGGATAAAGGAAGCATTGAGAATTATCATCGACAATGTAAATGTTCTGAAAACTGGATGAAAAATGCAGGGCATATAGAAATGATGTTTTTCGTGCTCTTGAAATATTAGGAGAAAAACGAAAAATTTGATATTATATTTCTCGATCCTCCTATAAGGAAAATATTACTGAAAAACGCTTGAAAAATATCAGAAAGTGAAATTTAGCTGAGGGATGGAATTATAATTTCTGAGCATATTGTGTATGAAAAAATCTAAAGATAAAGTTGGGAATCTTGTAAAATATGATGAGAGGGACTATAATAAGAAAATAGTGACTTTTCTATAAGTCATCATTATAGAGATGAAAAATTAAATTTAAAAATGAAAAATGTAAATAATAAAAGGAAAAAACGGAGGTTAAAAATGACTGCGAAAAAAACAGACTTATGAGGAAAATATTTCTGAAATTGATAAAATTCTGGAAAAATTTGAGAATGAAGAATTATCTCTTGATGACTCGATTGCTGAATATGAAAAAGCAATCAAAAGCTTATAAAGGATTCAGAAAAATTATTAGAGTAGGAGAAGGAAAAAGTATTAAAAGTTCTTGAAAAGAATGGAAAACTTGAAACTGAAGAGGTAGGAATAATGTTAAAAGGCATATTTAGCTAAGAAAAAGAACTTGTTGAAAAAATCTTCAGAAAAATACTGGATAGATATAAAAAGCCGGAACTATATTCGAAGCAATGAAATATAGCAGTCATGAACGGTGGAAAAAGATTACGGCCCATATTGATGTACATGATGTGCGATCTGTTTGGAAAAAGTATGAAAATATAGAAGATATTGCGTGTGCACTGAATTTATTCATTGCTATTCCCTCGTTCATGACGATCTTCCTGCTATGGACAATGACATGTACAGAAGGGAAGCTTACAACTCATGTAAAAATATGGTGAAGCTGAAGGATTCTGGTGGGAGATGTACTGCTTACTGAAGCTTTTTAATATAGTTGCCAATTCTCAGCTATATCTGATTCAAATAAAGTAAAGATTATAGCAAAAATTATCAGGAATATTCAGGATTTCATGGTATGGCAGGGTGGTCAATTTGCAGATATAAAATCTGGGCATGTAAAAGGTTTCATTTGAAACGTTGAAATATATCCATGCCCATAAGACAGGGAAAACTGATAACAGCCGCTATTGAACTTCCTTTAATAGCACTTGATGTGGAAGAAGATAAAAAGGAAAAATTAATACAGTATTCAAAACTTATAGGGAATTGCATTTCAAATAAAGGATGATATTTTTAGATATCGAAGGAAATTTCTCCGAAACAGGAAAAGAATCAAATGATGAAAAAATGAAAAACAACTTATCCGAGTCTGTTTGGACTGGAAAAATCTAAAGAAATATTAAAAGGATTATATTATTCAGGCAAAAGAAATAATAATTGAAAAATTTTGATAGTAACAGTCTGTTGCTGGATTTAACAGATTATTTTTGGAAATCGTGGTGGTTGATATGTTTAAAAGAAAAAGGAAAATTATTTTTTTATATTGAAGAGTTTGAAAAGTATGGAATAAAAAGCTGTCACAGTATGCTGGAAACAGTGTCAGACTACTGTGGGAATGGAAGGTCAGGAAGAGGGAATACAGGAAAAGAACAGAAATAAACTGTTAGAAGAGCTAAATCTTAGGGGCGAGAATACCTGTAATGTCCTTTTCAGACACATACAAATAATGTTCAGATTATAGATGAAAACACAGAAGAGTATATTTACAGGGAAATAGACGGTTTTGTAACAAACAGGAAAGATGTTGCACTATTTACATTTTATGCCGACTGTCTGCCAATATTTGTATATGATAAGGAGAATAAAGCAATTGGTGTATGGCATTCCGGATGGCAGGAAGTTTTAAAGGAAATAATGAAAAATGGCCTTGAAGTAATGAAAGAAGCCTTTTGGAACAAAACCTGAAAATATTCTGATGGGTTTTAGGAATAGGAATACAGCAGGAAAAATTATGAAGTAGGGTAATGATTTTATGAAAAATTTTGCTGAAAAATTTGGAAAAGAAAATGAACTGGTAAAACAATCTTTTAAAATTAATGAAAAACAGGAAAATATCATTTTGATAATATAACTTTTAACAGAATAATGGCATTAAAATTAGGAATAAAGAAAGAAAATCTGGTAATTTCACAGGAAGATACGTGGAATGAAAAAGTTTTATTCTACAGAAGGGAAGGTAAAAATCAGGAAGAGCAACAGCTATGATCAGTTTTAATGGTTTTTAAAGTAAAACATCGAAGGAGACAGGTTATGAAAAATAGTATTTTTATTAGGGTTTAGTAATATGTGGAATTAATTTTTCAGCAGACATGTAAAATGGATTTCTGACAAGCCTACCTATTATGAAAAAAATGATAGAACTGATAAAAAGAAAAATTGGAAAACAGAGTTTACTGCGATTCAGACAATGACAGGATGGTTTATCAGACTGTAAATAAAGAAATGAATATTCTAGAAAAATTTTGAAATCGGCTTGATATATAATGAAAAAGAAAAAAAGACAATGACATATGAAATACTTTTTGATTATATTGATAAATTTGAAGAGGATGTAAGAAAAATTTTACCGCTTAACTTAAATGACAGGGATTATGATTTTGCTCCTAAAAATTATAATTATAGAATGTACGTATATTTTTCCTGATACAAAGGATACACATATGGTTATAAAGAAAGTGCTTGATATGCAGAAACAGAATGGTATTCTTTTACAGTAATGAATTTTTCAAAAGAGATAGCTATGAAAATGATATAAGAAAAGTTTTTGAAGAAAATGAAACATATCCTACAGATGATATAGTATATTAATGTGAAATAGATTTATTTATTAGTAGGGACATTAAAAACTTTTATCTACAATAAAATTTAATATAAAGAGGAAGTGATCAGAAATGAAAAGATGGTTATGGGCGTTGTGCTTTTTAGCTTTTGCAATATTTGGAAAAGAAGTAAAAATAGTATTTCTGGAAACATCAGATATACATGGAAGACTTTTTTTCCTATGATTATGCAATAGATGAGACAGAAAAATAATAATGGACTGACAAGAGTTGCAACTATTCTTAAGCAGCAGAAAAGAGAATAAAAACGTAATTGTCATGCAGACAATGGGGACTTACTGCAAGATAACAGTGCTGAATTATTTAATGATGAACCTGTTCATCCTTTAATGAGAACGTTGAATGATTTGAAAATACGATGTCTTTGTATTGGGAAATCATGAGTTCAATTTTGAAAAAGCTTTTCTTGAAAGAAATATAAAAGCTTTTTAAAGGGCAGTTCTTGCGTCAAATGTAATCAAAAAAAGTGATAATAAACCTTTTTGTGAAACCTTATGTAATTAAGAAGGTAGACGGTGTAAGAGTTGCGATTGTAGGATATCTGGTACCTCATATACCTATATGGGAAGCTTCAACTCCTGAACATTTTGAAGGACTTGAGTTTTAGGACCTGAAGAGGCATTGACAGCTACTCTGAAAGAACTCGAAGGAAAATACGATATTCTTATAGGGTCTTTTCATTTGGGAAGGGAAGATGAAAGAGGTGGATTTGGAATACCGGAATTAGCAAAAATTTCCCTCAGTTTGACATAATTTTTGCGGACATGAGCATGCTGTTTATAATACGGAAGTAGACGGTGTTAAAAACAATAGAACCTGGAGCTTATGGGTTTACGTGGCAAAAGGTGTTTGTAACCTATAATACTGAAAACAAAGAAAAAACTGTAACAACTGAAAAATATTTCTACAAAGGATGTCTCGGAAGATAAAGAGATAGTGAAAGATATGCCTATGTGGATAAAAATCTAAAGAATACGCTAATGAGGTTGTAGGAGAAGTAACAAAAACCTTTATTGAAAGACCTGATTTCATAACAGGTGATGCAAAAATAACTTCAATGCCTACAGCTACATTAAAAGAAACTCCGATAATACAGCTTATAAATGCAGTACAGAAACATTATGCAAAAGCGGATATTTTCAGCAGCGGCACTCTTTAACTTTTGATTCAAATCTGGTAAAGAGGCCTTTCAAAAGAAAGATGTGGCATTTATTTATAAATACACAAATACTTTGATAGGTGTAAATATTACAGGAGAAAAATCTTCTTAAATATATGGAATGGTCCTACAGCTTTTTATAACCAGCTGCAACCGAGATTTGACAATAAGCTTTAACTGAAAACATAAGAGGATATAACTTTGACATGTTTGCAGGAGTTAACTATAAAGTGGATCCTACAAAACCTGCAGGGACAGAGAATTGTAAATCCTACAATAAAAGGAAAAGCCTAATGATCCAAAAAGCAAAATATAAACTGGCTATAAATAATTACAGATTTGGTACACTGTCTAATTTTAAAAACTGGTAACTGATGCAGATAAATATTATGATTCTTATGATGAACTACAAGATGGCGGAAGAATGAGAGACCTGATTATAAAGTATATTACTGAACAAAAAGGTGGAAAAGTAACTCCTGAACTTGATAATAACTGGGAAATAATAAAATATAACTTCAAAAATCCTTTATTACCAAAACTTGCAGAAAAACTGAAAGATGGAAGTATTAAAATACCAGTATCTTCAGATGGAAGAACTTTAAATGTAAAAATCAATAAAAAAAGAGAAGTTAAGTAGAGAATAAAAATATCAAAATAAAAAGGCTATCTCAAAATACTAAAAATATAAAATATAATAGGTAAAAACTATATTTCTTCATTTACTAAAATTTTTACTTATATAAAACAGTCATTCATCAAGGAAAAGTCAAAAACTTTGCCTGAAAGGCTCGAGACAAATGACTTTTTCTAAATTTATTTCCTGTTTTACATCGAAAATTTTAAATAATTCAAAAATATAGTTTTTACATTATATTTCAATTTTTGAGATAGTCTCTTTTTATTTGAAATATTAAATTTATCCACCCAGATAGGCTTTCTTAATTTCAGGATTTGAAAGTAATTCTTTTCCTGTTCCTTCAAGGATTATTTTTCCCGTTTCAAGGACATATCCCTGTCTGCTATCGATAGAAAGCCATATTTGCATTCTGTTCAACCAGAAGGACAGTTACATTCTCTTCTTTATTGATTCTTTTTCAATAATATTGAAAAATTTCCTGTACCAGTAGTGGAGCAAGTCCCATTGAAGGCTCATCAAGCAGAAAGCAATGAAGGACTTGACATTAGTGCTCTAGCCATTGCAAGCATCTGCTGTTCTCCACCACTCATTGTTCCCGCAAGCTGTTTTTACGCTCAGCAAGTCTTGGAAACAGTGTGGAACATGTGATTAATATCTTCTTTTATCTGTTCAGTATCATTCCTTGTGTAGGCACCATTTCCAAGTTTTCCAAGACAGTCAGTTCAGTAAATATTCTACGTCCTTCAGGAACATGAGCCATTCCAAAGGTTGACAAGTTTGTGATGGCTTCAATATTGGTTACATTTTTCTCCGTTCAGAGAAATTTCTCCTGATTTTATAGGTACAAGACCCGGAAATAGCATGCAATGTAGATGTTTTTCAGCACCATTTGCACCGATAAGGGAAACTATTTCCCCTTTTTATATTGAATGAAATATATATGGCGTGAATTCCCACCATAGTAAACATTTAAGTCATTTACATTTAGAATATTCACAAAATTTCTCCTTTTCCTATTTAATTTATTATTCTCCAAGAGTAGCTGCTATAACTTCCTTGTTATTTTGAATTTCATCAGGAAGTCCTGAAGCGATAACCTTTCAAAATTCAGTACATATAGCCTTTCACATATCCCCATAACCAGATCCATGTCATGTTCAATTAAATAAAGAATTGACTATTTTAAATTTATTTCTTATAAAACTGATTGTATTCATAAGTTCCTCTTGTTTCATTTGGATTCATTCCGACTGCAGGTTCATCAAGCAGAAGCAGCTTTGGATTCTGTAGCCAGCGCTCTTGCAATTTCAAGTTTTTCTCTGCTGACCATAAGATAAGTTTCCTGATATGACATTAGCCATTTCAGCCATATCAAAAATATCAGTAAATCCAGTGCTCTGTCTGTAATTTCTTTTTCCTCCTTCCAGAATCTTGGAAGTCTAAAAATTGCTTCAAAGGTATTATAATTCATGCTGATTATTTAGTGCCATCTTAACATTGTCGAGTACAGACAACTTTTAAAACAGCCTTATATTCTGAAATGTTCTGGCAACTCCTAAAAGCCACTATTTGAGGAGTATTTTTATTTATACTAATCTCATTTATGGGAAATATCTCCATCTGTAGGCTTTATAGACACCTGTCAATAAATTAAAAATTGTTGTTTTTCCCAGCTCCGTTTGGCCCAATCAGTCCAACAAGTTCACCATCTTTAATTTCAATATTTACATCGTCAACGGCTCGAAGTCCGCCAAAAGATATTCCTAAATTTGTCGTTTTTAATAATGACATATCAATCTCCTATTTTTCCTTCATTTATATTTTACTTTAGCTTTTCTTATTCCCGTTTCTGTTGTTTCTGTAGTTACGTATCCGGTTAAAGCCGACGTTTTGTTCCTGCAAAAGTAAATTCTTTTGTACCGAAAAATTCCTGTAGGTCTAAAAATCATTAAGGCAATCAGGATAACTGCATAAATCAAATATCTGAACTGGGAAACATCCCTCAAAAACTTCATTTAATGAAGTCAGCAGTATAGCTGAAATTATTGCTCCTGTAATACTTCCAAGACCTCCAAGGACAACCATTACTAAAATTTCTATTGAGAACAGAAATCCAAATTTGTCAGGTTTTAAAAATACCGATATTATGTGCAAATAATGAACCTCCGACTCCAGCGAAAAATGCTGAAAATGCGAATCCGTAAAGTTTTATTCTACTTTAATCTCATTCCTATATTTTCTGCGGCAATTTCATCTTCCCTGATTGAAAGTATCTCTTTTCCCTTTCTCGAAGTCATTGCCATTGCAATTATCACGATTGAAATAACTACTATGAAATAAGAATTTGAGAAATCTATAATTCTTGGAATGTTATTTCAGCCCTGTAGCGCCACCCTAAGAAATCAAGATTCTGAACAATGTACTTTTACAATTTCTCCAAATGCCAGAGTAATAATCGCAAGATAATCTCCTCTTAATCTGAGTGTACTTGCTCCTACAAAAATCCAAATAAGGCTGCAATCACTCCACCGAAAAGGGATACAAGAACCAGCTGTAATACTGGTGGAAGATTATAGTTTACTAATATTTTTTTGAAATATATGCCGCTGAATATCCTCCAATTGCAATAAATCCGGCCTGTCCTAAATTAAGCTGTCCCATAAGACCTACTGTTACATTTAAACTTACTGCAAATAATATGTAAATCAATATGTTTACATAAATTCCACTTGTATAGCTGAAAAGATCAGTAGGATCAAATGTCAGGCTTAAGACAATATATAAAGCAATTATTGAAACAAAAAGTAAGTACGTAGTTTTTAACTTTTAATTTATTAAAATAATTAAGTTTTTGCCATTTATATTCATTGTTTTCCGTATTATTTATTTTTATAGTTTGATTACCATTGTTAGCATTATTTTTCCATTTTTCCTCCTTTCCTTCCTTATACTTTTTTCTTTAGTATTTTTTTCCAAATAATCCATTTGGTCTGAAAAATCAGTATTAAAAATCAGTATTCCAAAAACAATAGGATTTGCCCATGTTGTAAAGTGATGAACCTTTTACATATGCTTCAAGTAGACCTAAAACATATCCACCAACATTGCTCCAGGTATGCTGCCTATTCCCTCCAAATACTGCAGCTATAAATGCCTTCAATCCTGGAAGCATTCCCATATAAGGTTCAATCTGCGGATAAAACTATAGCATATAGAGCTCCACCTAAGGCACTGAGACCTGAACCGATTGCAAAAAGTTATAGCAATTGTTTTATTTACATTTATACCCATCAGCTGCAGCACTCTGTATCCTGAGAAACGGCTCTGGTAGCTTTTTCCAAGTTTTGTTTTTAATAAAAAGATTTAAATGCTATCATACATACTGAAAGTAACAGTGATTACAAATAATGTAAAGCATGCTTATATTTAAAAATCCTAAAGCTGATTTTATTATTGTTTTGACAGAAAAGCAGGTATATATTTCTGGTCAATGACCCTTGGATTTGCACCAAATATTATAAGTGCCAGACTTTCCAAAAGAAAACTCATTCCAATGGCTGTTATTAGTGCTGAAATTTTAGGAGCCTTTTCTTATAGGGTCTGTAGGCAAAGAAATCAATTATAACCCCTAAAAATGCACATAAAATCATTGAAAGAATTATGGCAACTATTAAGGGCATTCCATGCGATACAGCTATAAGTGTAGTATAAGCGCCTATCATCAGTATGTCCCCATGTGCAAAATTTATAAGTTTAACGATACCATAAACCATTGTGTATCCTAATGCTATCAGCGCATAGATACTACTAGTCTGTAATCCGTTAATTGTCTGTTCTATAAAACTCTTTTAACATATTTAAAAACTCCTCATATCATTCTATATTATATGGTTAATTTATAATTTATTTTTAAAAAGATAAAGTTCAAAAAGCTGTTAGAAGAAAATTTCCTCTAACAGCTGTAATTTGAAATAATTTATTTTCTAGAATTTCTCTTTTAATGTAAGCTTTCCATCTTTTACTTCAATAAAAGTAACTTTCTTTTCAGGGTTTCTATTTTCGTCATATTTTAATGAACCTGTAACAAGATGTTCACCGCTGAAGTTTTTAATAGCATCTCTTATAGCTTCTTTTGAAGATAAATCAGAAACACTTTTCAGTGCTGTTTCTAAAAATAGTTCCTGTGTCATATCCTAAAGCTGCGAAAAATTATAGGATCAACTTTATATTCATTCTTATATGCAGTTATGAATTTCTGAACAGTTTTCAGAAGTATCATCTGGAGCAAACTGACTTGCAAAAAGAGCACCGTTAGCAACTTGACCAAAATCTTTCTGGATTCCGTCCCATCCGTCTCCTCCTAAGAATTGAGCGTTTATTCCTAATTCTTTAGTTTGTGTTAAAATTAATCCAATAGTGTTATAGTAATCAGGTACAAAAATTACTTCAGGATTAGTTCCTTTTATTTTAGTAAGAAGAGCTCTGAAATCTTTATCATCAGCAGTATACTGCTCTTCTTTTACTTGGATACCTTCTTTAGTAGCCTGTTCTTTGAAAGCGTTTGCCAATCCAACTGAATAGTCACTACCTGTGTTAGTCAAAATTGTAACATTTTTAAAATTTTTAGCTTTTGCATATTTTGCTGCAACTACTCCTTGATAAGGATCCGTAAATGTTGTTCTGAATACGAAAATCTTTATCTTTTGTAACATCAAATGCAGTACCAGTTGAAGTAATCATAGGTATTTTAGCCTGTTGAGCAAGTGGTGCAATAGCAAGAGATGGTCCTGATGTAACTTCTCCTACAAAAATATCAATTTTATCCTGAGAAACCATTATTTTAAATGCGTTTATAGCTTCCTGAACATCACCTTTACTGTCTGCCTCTACTATTTCAATTTTTACCGTTAATTCCTCCGCATCATTTATTTCCTTAACTTTCAATTTTAATCCGTTTATAGAACTTGTTCCATATTGAGCAAGATTTTCAGTAAGTGGTCCGATAACCCTCAATCTTTATAACATCTTTCTCCTTAGCACTTTTTACCTCCACCGCAACTTACAACAACATAAAGCTAACATTGCGATGCGTCAATAGAATTTTTCATCTTTTCATCCTTTCTTTTATTAAATAAATATTTTATAATGATATTTTTATAATTCTGAGTAAAATGATAGAAATTTAATATATTTTCATTTACAAGAATTATTGTGATACAAATTATAGCACATTTAAAAATTTAAAATAAAATATGTATTATAAATAGTAGGATAAATAGTGTATATATTTGAAGTTGAAGTAAAATAGCTGTCCTAAAGAGAAAATAAATAATTAAATATTTTATATTATCCTTCTTATTTCTTTTGAAAGAATTTTTGATATGATAAAAAGGAATGCCGTTATGACATTCCTTCATTATAAACTATTAGAATTAATTGGTTATTAAAAATCTGAATCAAAATTTAAAATGCATTCCTAATTACTGACCTAGGGTTGAAATTATAACCTACACCAAGAGAAACTCTTCTGTAATCTGCTTTTATAATCTTTTGTTCCTATTTCATATTTACCTTTATTTTTCCTTATACATTACGTCAACATTAAAGTTATCGTTTATGTTAAGTCCTGCTCCTACACCATAGTATACTCCATCTTTGCATCATTATTATTGATTGAGTATCCAAGATCTCCTTTACATAAGGTTTTACAGGGAGCTGCTGTATCAAAAGTATATTTTGCAGTTGCATAAACTGGTACAGAATCATACATTTCTGCCTTTATACTCTTTTTACATCTTTATGTACCTGATATACTACCCCTCCTCCAAGTTCCAGTCCTGGAGTAACTTCACATCTGTATTCTGCACCTGCTTCCATTGCGTTTGCTTTACCTTTTAACAGAAGATTTTTCAAAATGATATTTTCCTCCTAAATCATAGGCTCCTTTTTAATTCTATCTTACTGTTAGCGAATGAAGCCATTCCTAATACTAAAAATAATCCTAATAACGTTTTTCATAATAACTCACCTTTCCTTTTGTAAGTGTAACTTCCTATTTAAATTTATTTGAAGCATGAAATTGTTTTCCACTTCAAATATGACTCAATTTTACACCAAGTGACTTATAAGTCATTTGGAATTCTGTTTACATTTACTTTTGCTAAAAATTGAGAAAAAGTAAGAAAAAGTTTAATATTGACTTTGTGGAAGAATATTTAAGATAATATAACAATAGATAAATAGCATATGTAAATTTGAAAGGAGGATGTATGGGAATATTTAAGAATAGAGGACATAGTTCTTTATTTAGATATACCCATGCAGAAAAATGTATAAAGTAGTAGTGAGTGATCTTGACGGTACTCTGCTTAATTCGGATCAGGAAGTATCTGAACTGTCAAAAAAGTCATAAGGGAATTACGTGACAGAGGTATAAAAGTTTTTATATTGCAACAGGGAGGGCATATCCTGATGCAAAAAAGAATTATGGAGTCAATAGGTATAAAAATACCTCTTATTTCAGCAAATGGAGGAGTCATAAATGATTCTGACGGAAATGAGATATACAGGGATGATCTGGATGAAGAATCAAAAATATAATTCTTGATATAGACTATATGGCAGTATCAGATTTAATACATATAAATGCTTACAGTGATAACAGATGGTTTCTGACAACAGAAGAAAGAAAAAGTTAATCCATTTAAAGAAGAAACCCTCATTTTACGTATGAGAATAAACTCTATTGAAGAATTGAGAAAAAGAAATATAACAAAAATTTATTATATTGGTCCAAGAAGAGAACTTTTAAAAGCTTGAAAAATCATGCTTGAAAAACAGATGGAAAAAGTAAATGTTGCATTTACACATCCTGAGTGTCTTGAAATATTTGATATGAATGTAAATAAAGCCATAGCCATCAAAAACTTAGCGATATGGAAAACTTTTACTTTAAAATGATGTCATTGCATTTGGAGATGGCTTCAATGACTATGAAATGCTGAAGGAAGTAAAAAGGATGCATTATGAAAAATGCACACTATAGTTTAAAGGAGGCTTTTGCCTGAGACTTGAAATTGTAACAAGTAATTCAAGAAACGTGTAGCAAAAACTTATGGAGATATATAATATAAAAAGTTGATGAAGAATAAAGGTTTTATTTAAAAAGTAACATATATTTAAGCTGTAAAATTGTAAGAAGAATATTCGAATTAAGTACACTTTAATAAAGGAAACTATAATAGAAAAAATATGTAACATAGATTACAATTTTTCTTTTCTGAGAAACTGTATAATAAATTCAAAAATATAAATAACAGGAGATGATAGAGATGTTTGGTACAGTGAAAATGAAGGTGGTATGACTTTTTCAGCGGAAATAATTTTAAAGTTGTAGTATTAAAATCAGGAGAACAGATTCCTTCACATAATCATGAAAGTGATAATATAGTACTTTCAGTTTTAAAAAGGTAAAAATGGAAATGTATCTTAATGATACTGAAAAACATGTTCTTGTACCAGGAGATATATTGAATTTTTGATGGTGTGAAACTTTATAAAAGGGGACTGCTCTTGAAGATTCAGAATTTAATGTAACACTTATTAAAAATAATGTTCTGAATGTTTTAAATTTAGATTAGATAACATAGGTTATGTAATCTGTGAAATGCTGTCAAAAATTAGAAAAATAAATAAATATATAAGACATTAAAAAGGAAAAATAATTTTTCTCTAAAAATATGATTTTTGTGATATAATTATAAAAATAAATAAAAAATTAGAGGATAGTAGAATTTTAAATAAAAATCCGAGGTTAATTTAATGGAAATAAAAGCATATTGAAGATAAAAGGCTTTTTATTAATAATGAAAAAGAAGAAATAATTGCTGAACGGACATACAGAAAAGAAGGAAATAAGTTATATTTGACCATACATTTGTATCTCCGTCGCTGAGGAGGGCGAGGGGATTGCTGATAAACTTCTTAATGCAGGTGTTGAATATGCTGAAAAAGAATGGATACAAAAATAGTTCCAGTATGCAGCTATGTAGTGATTTCAAAATGGAAAATATGATTTCATAAAAAGGCTAACAGGTTATGAGTTTTATTTGTTTTAAAAATTATAGGTATCATATCAATGTTTATTGATCATTATCATTTTATAATAGGGGGACGGAAATTTTAAATATTATAGGAAGAATAGCATTTCCAATATTTTTCCTTTTCACTTGAGAAGGATATTTTCTATACGGAAATTTTAAAAATATATTGGAAGATTGTCTTTTGCTATTATTTCCCAAATACCTGCATATATTTTTAAACGGCTATCCGATGAATATATTTTTACTTTGCTATTTGGACTTATAATAATAAAATATTTTATTCAAGGAAGATTCCTTTTTAATAAAGGTTATTTTTAATTAGTGGACTTGTTTTTATGTGGCAGAAAAGTATAATTTTTGATTATGGGATGTATGGAATATTGACAATAGTTCTGTTCAGTATTTTCAGAAGATTCTTATATTTTGTGCATTTCTTGGGATTGAACATACTTCTGATATTAATACTCGACATTTTTAATCTGGCAAAAATTCAGATTTATTCTATGCTTTCACTGATACCTATATTTTTCGTATAATGGAAAAAGGAAGAAATATGAAGTATTTTATATTTTTATCCTGCCTACTTTTTAGCTCTGGAAGGAATAAAAATATATAATTGATAAATTTTAACAGTATTAATTTTTGAAAGAAATAGGGAGAGAAAATGACAAAAAGGAAAGACTTAATAAAATATTTCCAATACTTGAAAAAGAAATTTGAAAAACCTAAGTGTGCACTGGATTTTGAAACTCCTTTTTCAGTTGATGGTTTGACGGTTATTTTATCTGCACAATGCACAGATGAAAGAGTAAATATAGTAACGAAAAGAATTATTTAAAGTAGTGAGGGAACCGCAGGACATTCGTAATATGGATATAAAAATACTTGAAAATATATAAAGTCAACAGGTTTTTATAAAAATAAGGCTAAAAATATAAAAGTGAATCGAGGCACTGCTGAAAAACATAACGATGTTATTCCTGACAGGATGGAAGAGCTTGTGGAACTTTGCAGGAGTTGGACGGAAAAACAGCAAATGTAGTTTTAGGGGAAATATGGGATATAAGAGAAGGAATTATGGTGGATACCCATGTGAAAAGACTTTCTAATCATATTGGATTTGTTAAAAGTGAAAATCCTGAAATCATAGAAAGGAACTGATGAAGTTTGTCCCTAAAAAACTGGTTTGAATATTCACATTATCTGATTTTTACATGGAAGAGACAAATGCAAGGCAAGAAAACCCCAATGTGAAAATGTGTGAAATAAATGAATACTGCAAATATTATGAAAAATTATTAAAGAAGGTAAAGAAAGGGGAGAAGGATCATGAAGATAAAAACAAAGAAAGTTAAAAATAACGGTGTTAGTAATAGATTCTAAAGATAGAAAGTAAAAATGAGGAATGATGAAGATGGTAAACAAAGTAAAAAGGATAGCTGTATTTGTAATTTTAATAACAGTTCTGACTTTTGGAACAGGAATTATGAGCCGAAGTTCACAGGTTGAAGGAACAGCTGAAAAACCGGAATTATAAAATCAAAAATAAGAGCAGGAAAATGAAGATTTTAGAAACTAATGAGGATAAAAAGATCTTCTAAAAATAAAAGAAATATTGAAAAGAGATTAAAAATGATAAGAGTCAGTCATTTGAAACGGATAACGCAAATTATAATAACGAAATGAAAATCGTCAAAGTGTAGGTATAAATAATTCAAATAATATACAAAATGGAGAAAAAGAAGAAAATCTCAATGTAAGAGGGAATAGAGGTCATAAGAAGAAAAAGAGAAATGGCAAAAGAAAAAGGTCATAGTGGCTGAAGATAAGGAGGTGGAAGGAATTTTCAGATATAGAGGAGAAGTGCATAAATTTATAGCAACAAGATATGGGGAAAGTTCTCAAAACTCAGGAGAAAGAGAAAACACCCTACAGCTTCACTGGCAAAAGTAATGAATATAATTGGACATGATCAGATGAGATAAAGGAAAATGCAAGTTTAGATGACAAAGTATGTTTTACACCTGATACCGCATATCTTAAAGGAAGCTGGCTGAATGTAAAACCCAGGAGACTGTTTTTACATTGGAAAAACCTTCTGAAAATCAGAAATAATATATTCTGCAAACAATGCAGCCTATCTTGAGCTAAAACATATAGGTAATGGAGATATAGAAAGATTTGTAGCTCTTATGAATGAGAAAGCTCAGGAATTAGAAATGAAAGATACAGTGTTTCATACTCCAGCAGGATTACCAACATCTATGACAGGAAAGGAAATGGATGTTTCTACTGCATACGATATGTATCTGATGGGTATGAAAGCTTCTGAGAGATGACAGGGATAAAAGGAATGGTCAAGTCAGCCTGAACTTACTTTTACCTAACTCAAATGGAGATGAAGTAATTTATAAAAATAGAAATGCATTACTGTACAGACATGGCATATATGGCTTAAAAACGGGATTTCCATGCAGATGCGGGATATAATTTAATATTGACGAGCAAACTTGGAAATCTTTGAAATTATATCAGTTACATTGGGGAATAGAACAGATACAGAAAAGAAATGATGATCAGAAAGTTGAATTTACTACACAATAGAAGACAGGGCTTCAGTCAGTTTATACAGTAGGCGAGAAATGGGTAAATTTAAAGTAAAATGGAAAAAAGAAAGAAACTGAAGGGTGTCATTTCGGATAATGTCTATCAGATGAGATAACTCAAATTACACTTTTAGACTAAAAAGACCTTGAAGTGATATGAAAATGAAGGAATAAAAAGGGAGATGTAATAGGGAGTTCTTGAAAGTAGCTTGATGATGGACAGGTAATTTCTAAGATGAGATATAGTTGCAGGAGAAGAAACGGAAGAGCTCTCATGGTTTGGAAAACTTTTGAGGATAATAAGTTTTGGACTTATTTAGTTATTTTTATGGAAGAATAGAGAATTAAAAAGAAAATAGTCAAAAATAATATTAAATATAGAGTTGAGAAAATGCCGAATAATTGTATTGCATTTTAAGCTCTATTTTTATTTTTAAAATTTATTATTTCTTCTTTTGGAATGACAGCCCATACTCTGTGCAGGCAATCCGTTTGCATGAACCCGATTCTAGGTGCAGCAATAAATATAATAGCTCCTGCTGGAGGAAGTTTATCAGGTTCATTGTTTGCTTCCACAAAACTTGTCTTTTGAAGAATGTATCTTCTCCTACAAGATCCCATTTTTGCACAAGTGACAGCAGCATCCGTATCAAGAGTTTCATGTCCTACTCCCTGCAATGTCTCGTCAAATAGAAATTCAAGTGTAGAAAGAGGTATCCTGGTGTATGTGCATTTCTTCATTATCTGCATTTGTAAAGCGCATTCATATCAGGCCATCTTTTACACCAGTCAGATCTGAAGGCAACAAATGCATTTTCAGCTAATGTACCGTGTTCTTTTCAAACTCAGAATATCATCTACAGTTATTTTCACAATCACTGTTTACTCCCTGAACTTTACTGCAAATCGATAACAACTAAAAGGGTAAAACAGTATCTTCCACTTTAAAGCATCCCACAGACGTGCATTTTTACAAAATGTCCTGGATAGTCTATGTGTGTACCAGACTGTCCTGAAATTTTATGTCTGTATATTAGATTCATTTCAGGAAAATCAATGACAGTTTTTAGTAAGCTCGAGGACTCCATCAGGCATTCCTCCCCAGTAAGGGACTGTTAGTTTGTAAACTTATGAGTCAAGTCAGCCCATTCATTTTTTCTAAGAGTTTCAGTAATTTCCATAAATTGTGTTCACATTTACACATACTTCTCTCAAATATAGTAACTTTATCAGTATATCATTTACAGATAAAACAAAATATAAATTATATAGTAATGTATATATTATAGATATCTACTTTACAAACAAAATATCTATTTCAATATAACGGGATAAAATGATATAATTATCTATAAAATCACCTTTAAGGAGATGAATTTATGAAAATGCATGGAGTAATTACTCAAGATATGCATCTACAGGGTTTGAAGGAAAAACCTTAAAAGAGATAAATGAATCCCATGATGAGAATGGGTATATAAAAGGCTAAAAATGCAGATATTGATAAACTTGTTGTGGCAACTGACAATCAGAGAATATATGATGTGTTAAAATTTTGGCGGAAATGTTGTCTGACATCTGGAATCATAAAACGGAACTTCAAGAATAATAGAAGTAATAAATAATACAGAATACAGTGACTTTGATTTTATTATAAATATGCACAGGGGGATGAGCTCTCATAGATATAAAATCTATTAATCTTCTGGCAAATAATTACAGGAGGAAAAATCTGAAATTGTGACTTTAAAGAAGAATTCAGAAAAGATGAAGATGTCAGTAATCCAAATATAGTGAAGGTAATAACAGATTTTACAGTAATGCGTTTATTTCAGCAGGTCAGTGGATTCCTTATGCAGGAATTCAGCTGGAAACATTTCAGGTATTATAAGCACTTGGGAATATCATGGGTATACTTCAAAATTTTTAAATGAACTTAAAAATCTCAGGGAAGGAATACTGGAAAAGATGGAATCACTGGAGCAGCTTAGATTTACTAGAAATGGCTATAAAATAAAAAGTACTTTGGAAAACAGATTCTGAAGTAATAGGAGTAGATACGGAAGAAGATCTAGCAGGAAGATTATAGAATATGTCAGGGAGTGTAACATTATAGAAATGTAAGTTGGTGAAAGGAAAAATATGGAAAATGGAGTAATGATACAATATTTGAATGGAATCTTCCTGATGATGGAAAAGCATTGGGAAAGACTGAAAAATGATGTAAAACATTTAAATGAAATAGGAGTTTCAGCAGTATGGATTCCACCCGCATATAAAGGGACTTCTTCAATGGATGTAGGGTTATGGGGCATATGATTTATAGGATTTAGAGGAATTTGATCAGAAGGGTACTGTAAGTACAGAAATATGGGACAAAAGCAAGACTTATAGAAGCAATTGATGAACTTCATAAATGCGGTATAAAACGTTTATCTTGATGTTGTATTGAATCATAAGGCACGGAGCAGATGAAACAGAGATTTATGGCGATAGAAGTAGCCGACAACAGAAATGAAGAAGTGACAGAACCTTATGAAATTGAAGGATGGACAAAATTTACATTTCTGGAAGAAACGACAGATATTCTGCTTTTTAAATGGAACTATAATCTTTTACAGGAGTAGATTTTTAATAATGAAAATCGAAAACGCTATTTATAAAATAGTAGGAGAAAAACAAGGACTGGGCTGAAGAAGTGGATGGGGAAATGGGAAATTATGACTATCTTATGAATGCAGATGTGAACTATGCCCATCCTGAAGTCAGAAAGGAAGTAATAAGCTGGGGGAAAATGGGTAGTGAGATAGAACTGAAACTGGATGGCTAGAGATGGATGCGAGTAAAACATATAAGTGAAGGGATTGTAGAAGAATTTCTAATGAAGTCAGAAATGTTTACGGACAGGAGTTTTATTCTGTAGGAGAATACTGGAAAGATGACCTTGAAACATTAAAGGAATATCTGGAAAGTCTTGAATATACAACAGATTTATTTGATGTGGGACTGCATTTTAATTTTCTTGAAGCTTCAGTGAGAGAAAGGAATTTGACTTTTAGAACAATTTTTGATAATGCAATACTGATGTCAGATCTCGATGCAGGGCAGTCTCTTTTTGTGGATAATCACGACTCACAGAAGGAGTGCACTGGAATCCCAAATCAGAAAGCTAGTTCAAACCACATGCCTATGCAATAATACTTCTGGCAGAAGAGGTTATCCTTGTCTGTTCTATGGAGATTATTATGGTGTAGGATGGTCAGGAAAGTGAACATAGATGGATAATAGATCAGCTGCTTTTATGTAAGGAGAAATTATGCCTATGGCGGAGAAATTGATTATTTGACAATCCTAATATTATAGGAATTTACAGAACAGGAAGGAAAATGAACTGAATACAGGATGTATAGCCTTCCTGTCAAATAATGGGAAGGAAATAATGATAGAGGCAGGACAGAACCGTACAGGACAGGTATGGAAAGAAGTTACAGGAAGCGGATTTGAAAATGTTGTGATAGATGATAACGGTTTTGCTGCATTTAAAAGTCAGAGCAGGGAAAAAATTTCGGTCTGGATTCTGAGTGAACAGTAATAAAAATAATTTACAGCAAAGCAAGGGGAGAATATGAAAGGCAGACAAACAGAAGAGAAAATATTGGAAAAATATTCAAAAATAGTAGTAAAAGTTGGAACATCAACACTACAAATGAAGATGGCAGTTTAAATATAGAAAAATATAGTTTCGGAATTGAGCAATTTATCTGACCAAAGGTTACGATGTGGTACTGGTAACATCAGGAGCAGTGGGAGCGGAATGGGAAAGCTTAATTGACGGAGCGTCCAAAAACTTTATCTGAAAAAACAGGCACTGGCATCTGTAGGACAGGTGCGCTAACTCATCTGTATCAGTTACTTTTTCAGGAATATGGGAAAATAATAGGACAGATTTTGCTTACAAGAGGATTTTTCAGATAGAAGAAGATATTTGAATACAAGAAATGTATGTAATACATTACTAAAAATAAAAATAATACCCGTAATAAACGAGAATGATGCAGTTGTATCAAATGAGTTGAAGGTGGGGATAATGATACTCTTTCAGCATTAGTTTCAGGGACTTATAGATGCTGATCTGCTGATTATCCTGTCTGATGTTCAGGGACTTTATAATAAGAATCCTCAGAAATATGAAGATACAAATCTGATAGAAATTGTTGGGAAAAATAGATGATGATATTAAAAACTGCAGGCGGAGAAGGCTCAAAATTTGGGGACAGGAGGAATGATTACGAAAATAATTGCTGCGGAAATGGCAACTAAAATAGGTACAAACATGATAATTGCAAGTGGAGATGATCCCAAAAGAATATATCGAGGAATAGTGGAAAAAGGAAAATATAGGAACACTATTTACTAAGAAAAATAAAAAATAAGTTCTATACTGGTAGCATATGGAACAAATAAAAAGGTCTGCTTACTATAGATGAAGGAGCTGAAAAGCGCTGTTTAAAGGAAAAAGTCTTCTTCCTGTAGGAATAAAGTCTTTTTGAAGGTGACTTTGATAAGGGAACAGTAGGTGAAAAATTATGAGATATGAAAAATGAAAAATATAGCGACAGGTATTTCAAACTATTCTTCAGATGAGATAGCGCATTAAAGGGGACATAAAGAGAAGATATAGAGAAAAATACTTGGTCATAAGTATGATGATGTTGTAGAGTATATAGACAATATGGTAGATTACAAAAGTGATAGTAATTATGATTGCAGATTTCTGGTAAAACTGGAAATGTATAGGGAATATAACGAAAGGAAGAAAAATGATTAGCGGATATATTGAAGAAATGGGGAAAGAAAGGCAAAGGAAGCATCAAAAACTGCTTACCCTGGATACAGGGACATAGAGCCCTTGTGATGATTGGAGAAGAGCTAATTAATAAAAGGAAGAAATAAAGGAAGCAAACAGAATAGACTCCTTGAAAATGGTAAGAAGGAAGGGACTTTCATTTTGCACTTCTGGACAGACTGGAGACTCACAGATAAAAAGGATAGAAGCTATGTCACAGGGATTAATGGGAAATAGCTGCTTTACTGATCCGATAGGAGAAATATTGACAGGATGGAAACATAAAAATGGGATGACTATCGAGAGAGAGTTCCGTTAGGTGTACTTGGAATTATATACGAATCAAGACCAAATGTAACCATAGATTCAGCAGGACTTGCAATAAAATCATCCAATGCAGTAATTTTAAGAGGATCCGCAAATGCACAAACTCAAATATTTATTTAAGCAGGCTTTTAATGAAACAGGAGTTAAGGCGGGATTGCCTGAAAACTCAGTCTCAGCTTATAGAAAATACTGACAGGGCACTTGTAAATAAAATGGTAAAAATGAATAAGTATATTGATGTCCCTCATACCTAGAGGCGGAAAAAGGATTGGATTTATTATTGAAAATGCTACAATTCCGTTATTGAAAACAGGGCAGGAGTGTATGCCATATATTTATGATGAAAGTGCAAAAAATGGACAATGTACTGCAATCATAAAAACGTAAAACCCAGAGACCAAGTACATGTAATTCCATAGAAACGGTACTGGTCCATAAAAATATTACTGAAACAGATACTGCCTGAAGTGACGGATATGCTTATAAAAAGGTGGGTAGAACTCAGATATAGTAGAGAAGCCCTTGATGTTGTGAGACAGGAAGATGATGTAAAAGCCGCAAATGAGAGAAGATTTTGGTGCAGAGTATCTTGATATGATAATGTCCTCAAACTTGTGGAAATGTAGATGAAGCAATAGAATATATAAATGATCACAGTACACAGCATTCAGATTCAATAATAACAGAATCAATAGATAATGCTGAGAAATTCTGAAATGAAGTGGATTCAGCGGCAGTTTACCTGAATGCATCTACAAGATTTTCAGACGGTGGAGAATTTGGCTATGGTGAGGAACTGGAATTTCCACTCAGAAACTTCACGCAAGAGGGCCTATGGGAGTAAGGAGCTTACAACAACAAAAGTATATTATCAGAGGAAATGGGCAGATTAGGGAATAAGTATAAAATTATAGATGAAATTGATATGAAGGTGAAAAATGAAAATAGGATTTATAGGTACTGGAAATATGGGAAGTGCTATGATAAAAGGACTAGTTACATCAGAATCTGTTTCAGGTGAAAGTGAGATAAATATATTTGATGTTGAATATGAAAAATCCAAGGAACTTTCTAGAAAGAAATATAATGTAAATCTTACAGAATGAAATTGAAATAGTTGATAATAGCGATATTTGTAGTTTTATCTGTAAAACCAAATATTTATAGTTCTGTTCTGGAAAAATAAAAGGATAGAATAGGTGAAAATAAGATAATACTTGCAATTGCTGCAGGGTCAGTATTGAAAAAATATAGAAAATATTGTAGGTAAAGGATAAAAAATAGTAAGAACAATGCCAAAATACACCTGCACAGGTACTTGAAGGAATGACAGTAGTTGTTTTTAATGAAAAATATAAAGTGAAGAAGAAAAGAAGGATGATTTTTAAGATTTTCTGATAGTTTTGGAAAAAGTATTGAAATAGAGGAAAAGCTTATACATACTCTTTTATAGGAATAGCTAGGCTCTCTTCCCAGTCTATGTTTATATGTTTATGGAAGCTACTTGCTAGATGGAGGAGTGCTGGAGGGAATGCCGAGGGACAAGGCATATGAAATAATAGCCCAGACAGTAAAAGGATCTGCAGAAATGCTTTCTAAAACAGGGAAAACATCCAGGGAGTATTAAAAGATGAAGTACTTCTCCGGCAGGGAACGACTATCGAAGCAGTTAATACCTTGGAAAAATGGTAATTTTAGAGGAACTGTAATGAAATGCTGCAAGAGGCATGTGTTGAGAAAATCAAAGAAAATGAGTAATTAGAAGATATTATAATTTTAATGAAAACAGTAGAAACAGTGTACTAATCTGTTGGACCATTAAAATTAAGTTGAAAATAGCACTGAATGAAATGTACTGCACCTCCAATCTTGTGTTCAAGATTTTGGAGGCAGTACATATGATTATTTTATCAATTAAAAGGAAGCTTTCTACTATTCTATTCTGTTTTATATTTCAGTGATTCAAGAAGTTTTCCATTTTTATAAGATTCAAATTGGAGAATCTCCTCTCATTTACTCTTATTCAAATTTATCTTAATAGTTTCAAAAAATAAAGAGTTTATGTATGCTGTAAAAACAATCTGTTCTTTTATCATTTTTGACTATAAGTTTTTATTTTCAAGAGTAAAAGTATAATCAATCTTATCAAAATTATTATTTAAAGACCATATAAACTTTACTGTCACTAACCTGTTTTACATAGAAAAGCCATATTCAGGGGAATAGTTATAAGAAAAGCTCTATCAGTGACATAATTAGTTATTTTATAAGTATTAGGACTGATTAATTTTGTATCAGCTGATACCACTCCTATCTTTATTTCAGATCTGTCGCTTTTTACCATATCCATAATTAGCATAAAATCAGATTTGTTATAACGATAGACTTTACTTTCTTTTTTATTTTTCCCTTTTATTACTGTGTAAGTTTTAAAAATCTTTTAAAACATCAGATTCATAAATAATTTCCCAGTCCGCTAATCTAGTTGGTGATAGATAATTTCCAACACTTTAATTCAGCAGGATAATATTCTTTCTTTAGACTCGTTAACAACAATTTGAAATGGTAAGTTGGCATTTGAGAATCTTATATTAAATTTTTCAAAATTATTGTAAGTTTCAGCATTTCCATCAGTTAAAATTTACTGAAAATATAAAATTGTAAAATTAAAAATTTTCTTTTTCATTTTTCTCCATAAAATTTATTTTCTGTATTATAACTTTAGTTAAAAATGTAAATTTTAATTATTATAGTACTACACCTTTAATCTAATATATTCAAAATTTCTCACAGTAAAAACTTTTTAAAGTAGAAAATTATAATTGTGCCGTTGGATACAGTGTCATTTCATTTATACTTACTTCTTCAGGCAAGTCAATGGCAAATTCTCACAGCCTCGCAACAATTATCGGGATCTGCTCCAATCGTATCATAGAGGAATCTGATTCTTTCCTTTAACTGCCTTATTGGTAATACGTTCTGCAAGTTCTGTCTTAAATGCTCCAAGATAAAGAGTAAAGTTGTATGGATATTTCTTTTCGTTGGCACTTTCTTTTCTGAGAACTCCATTACAGCTTTTAACACCATGTTTTGTTGCGCAATAGATACCTGCTCCCAACATAGTATTTAATCCTGCGACTGATGAAGTACTGATAACATGACCGATTTCTGTTCTATAAAAATGTGGAAGTACAGCCTCAATACCATTTACAACACCTTTTAAATTAACATCAATCATTTCATCCCATTCATCTGTCCTAAATTCAGATAAAGGTGAATTAGGCATTAATCCTGCATTATTAAATATAACATCAATTTTTGCGGTATTTTTGAAATAGTGAAAATCAATTAATGATTTTACCTCTTCTTTTGATACATCTGTTACTTTATAGACAGCTTCTCCCATTTCTTTTCTTTTTATTTCATTTACAGCTCTAATTTTTCCTGATTTCTTGCGCAAGTACAACTTTTGCAACGCTTTCAGCAAGTAACAGAGCGGTAGCTTTTCCTATTCCTGAAGAAGCTCCTGTAATTATAACAACCTTATTTTTATAGCCATTTTAAATCATCTCCTATTAAAAATTTTGTACTATATTATAACATATCTTTTTAAAAAGTCAATACATCTATATATATCTATTATATAGAGATAAATAAATTAAAAATGAATTGTTATTATTAATATTTTAAGGTATAATATATAAAAATTATTTATGAGAGGTATAAATATGAATAAATACAAAGAAGTTTATCAAAGTATAAAAGAACTTATAAAAGAATGAAGAAATCAAGCCAGGAAATTATTTTGAAAAAGAAGCTGATTTAGCATAATGACTATCTCCTGTTCGGTGCTTACTGTAAGAAAAAGCCCTGTCAATGCTTGAAAATGAAGGATATATTCAAAAATAAAAGGAAAAAGGGTCATTTGTTTTTAGAGAAAGGGGATTTGAAAAATATTTCCCTGACATCAATACAGACTTTTCAGGAACTTAATAAAATTAAGAATATAGATGTTAAAAACAAATCTGATAAGTCTATATATAGTTCAGGGAATGGAAAGAACTCATGGAGAAATTTCTATGTTTCAAAGGAAGGATTTTTATAAAGTTGTACGTACACATTCCTTAAATGGCAAGGTTGTACAGCTATGCAACTTCATATTTTTGATAGAAGAACAGTACCTTTTTAAGTGAAGAAATTGCAAAAATCTATATATGAATATTTGAAAAGGAATTAAAATTAAAAATATCCTATTCCCAAAGAGAAATAAAATTCAGAAAAAGTACAGATGAAGAGAAGAATTATATAAATCTTGAAAATATCGACAGAGTTGTTGTTATAGATACACATGCCTATTTATTCAATGGAAATCTTTTTCAATATGAAACAATAACTTATCATCCTGATGAATTTACTTTTACAGCAATTGCAAAAAGATAGGGATGTTTTGGAAGAAATGATATTTACAAGGGGGAAAAATTAGATATTAGAGGAAGTTATGAGTATTATAAAAACAGAATAAATTTGATTTACAGGTCAAAAACGATTGTGAGTAGATTATTAAAACTAGCCATGAGTTTTGTAGAAAATGAAATAAATTATCTGTTGAATTAACTGATATAGAAGTAGATGTATCTGAAAATGATTATATTAAGGAAGCAAAAAGTAGTCTATGTTAATGGTGCAGGGAAACTTTAAGTTAATAATAGATCTGAATATGGGTGTTCAATGAATATAAGACTTAATGATATTCTCTTGTTCAGATTAATTCGCATATTGTCAGACTTGCAGTTCCGTATTGGCAAGTGGGGTATGGAATAGAAAATGCGGATTGCGAAGAACTGAAAAATACAGAAGGAAATTAATTCTAACTTTTAGTTTCACTTGAGGAATCCATAAAACAATAGAACCTTTGCTTAAACTTTTTGAAACAGGTTTTTATCTGATTGCAGATGCAGAATGTTATCCAACAGATGGAGAAAAACTTTTATTGGGATATTTCCAACAAATTAAAAAGATTTATCCTGCAACAGCACTCTGTATTTTCGCATGAATATGGCGATGAGTATTATGTATTTAGTCAGCCTGTCTATCTTTATCCGACACAGACAAATAGATTGTTATAATAAAGAAAGAGTAGAGTATTATATTGAAAAATTTAAAAACTGTGACAACAATGAACCGAGAGCACCAGTATATAATTTTTGGTGAATTTATAAATTTTTGTAATTGATGGTCATATAAAGCATGTGCATCTGCCTTGCTCGGGGAAAACCTTTAAAATGTTTATTAATTATAAAAAGGAGAAAAGGTTACAGAGATTGGAATAAAAAGAATTATTTAAAGATTTTAGGAACAGAGATTGAGGGAGATAAAATTTGATAAATATAGAGAATTGGCAAAATTTGAAATATATCCTACTAAAAGTGTAAGATATAGAAGAAGGCTGTGAATAAAAGAGAATGGAACAGGAATATATCGAATCAGTAAAAATTTCCTGATTTAACAAAATATGCAACTATAGTAAATGACTTAGTTTATAGAAAAATGGAACAATAGATGATTTTAATGGAATATTTGAAAAATTTGACAGGGAAAGTCAGAGAAAAGTACGGATAATTATACTAATTTAGAATTTTCAGATAAGAAAAAGCTCAGGAATTTATAATTACTATGCCAGAGCTTTGAGCATAAAAATATCTAATAAATTGAAAAGTATTAATGTATGAGTTTTCTAGTCAAGATAAAAGATAATCCTGAAATTGAACAAGTTTTTATTGATTATATAGTTCAAAATGAAGACATAAAATGATCCTATTTTGAAAAATTATAGATTCCTACTGGGAAAAAATAGAAATATAAATGTTTTGATATTTTACTGCAAATTTTGTTATTGTTGGAGCTTTAGCTACTATTTGTTACAGTTGGTTATCATCAGAAGTAATAAATAGTATTTAATTGAAATAAAACTACCAGCAAACAGTAAGAAATAAAAACCAAAGTTATACGTTTTAGTTATAGTAACCTGTAAAACTTGATATTGTAATTTAGCAAACTTTTTTGCATATACGCTTTCATTTTTTCTGCTTGGAACAATGTGGGTAAATCTGCATAATGAATGGCATAAAATAAAATATATTACAACATCAATTATTTGGACAAACGTAGTTTTACTGTTTTTCTTCGTCCTTATGCGACTTCTTTTGTCACTTCATTATAAATAAATAGGGTAGCGTAAGGATTTTAGGGCATGTTCTGGCCGTTACATTTTGCAAACATAATTTCAGACATTTGATAGGAAAAGCAAATAGAAACGATGAGAAACTACAGGAATCATTAAAAATAAAAGATGAGATGGCTAAGCGTTGATACAATTATAAAAATTATAGGGTTAATAATATCGTGTACCTTTATCCGCCTGCAATGATGATAAGTGTTTATATTACTATTTAGAATTGTACTTCCTGCACAATATAAAGGCAAAGGAGAAGGAAAAATAGAAAATATATAAAAATGTACTGACCCCAAAAAGTGTTGGACACAAATTAATTTTAACTCAACCAATAAGGACTGATTTCGTAAGAAGCAGTGAGTCATCCTTTTAATTTTTCCTTATTCTTTGTTATTGTAATAACATATGTAATCTTCTATCGCTTTTTCAATCTCACTCTAATGTCCTGTACTTTTCTTCCTGTCCATAAAACATTTTGATTTTCAAAAGTCCAAAGAGACATTCCATTAATCCAATATCTAAACTGTTTCCTTTTCTTGGACATACTTTTATGCTATATCTTTTCTTTTAACCTTTCCTGATATAAATTATGCTGATACTGCTAGCCTTGGTCACTATGGAAATATCAAATCTCATAATTCCCATTTTCTTTGAAATGCTAAATTTAACATCTGATTTATCTGATCCAAGTTAGGACTCCAGAAATATCATATGAAACTATATATCTTCCATAAGCATCCCAATATTGAGATAAAGTATAATTTTTCCTTTAGATTAAAATTCTGTTACATCATGGTAAACCATTTGATTTGAGCTGCTGCTCAAAGTCTCTCCTGATATGGTTATCAACTATCTTTCCTATCTGACCTCTGCATGGAAGAATATTTTCTTTTACGGATAATACTGTAAATTAAATCTTCTTCATAAGTCTCTGCACTTTTTTATGATTAATGCTAAGACCTTGATTCTTTAATTCCAATGTTACCTTTTCGATAACCATATCTTCCTTTATTCGTATAGTAGATTTCTCTGATCAATGATATCTTTATTCTTCTCCTATCAATCATCTTTTTGTTATATAGTAGTAACATACTGATCTTGATATCCCGCAAATCTTTTAGCAGTATCCTGAAAGGGTATTTAGCTCTCAAGCTCGGCTATTACTTTACTTTTTCTTTCTTTAGCCCCTTTCCTGAACTAGAGTCCTCACTTTTTAAGTATCTCGTTCTCAGCTTTTAAGATACATATTTTCTTCTCAACTGTTTAATCTTATCTCTTTTTCAGATAATGCTTTATCATCTTAGGTTTAGTATAGACTTTAGGTTTCCTTCCTTTCTTCTCATAACATTATACCTGCCTCTTTAAACTTTTGAAAGCTCAACTATGTAAAAGACCGAAGAAGCTAAACCGATATCAATGGCGACAGAATTAATAGATTCATTATTAACTAGAACTTATTAATTATCTGTAACTCTAAATTTTAGAATAGTGTTTATTTTCACCATTTCCTATAATATCATATCCATGTTTTCTAATCAATCTGATTAAATAACGAAGAACAATCTTGTTAACATTAAAAGCTTTAGCTAATGAAGCAAATAGTTTCACCATTTTTACTTTTATATATTTCACCCTTTATCTTTTTGTTAATTTATTTTATAAAAATTGCACCTCCAATCTTGTGTCCAAGATTTTAGCAGTACAATGAATTATTTAAAACTTACAATGAAACAGAATGAATTTAGGGAAAATCAAAGCCTTAGGCAATTTTAATCTTTCCTTAACGAACTACTGTTTTAATAAGTAAAATTTTAGAAAATGAAAAAATATAGTTTTTAATATTTTTTCAATTTTTTTTAGACAACCTTTTCAATATTTCAATAATACATCATTCCCGTTTTCTCTGATACTTATAATTTCAACAATATTTCATACTCAGTTTTTCTTAACGAATCTGATTTAATTTCATTGTCTAACCATCTATTTTACAGTCATTAATAGGATTCCATCATTCATCATCTTATGTTTTTTACTGTACCTTTTTAAAATCATTTGATGTACCTTTACTTTAAGTCTTTAATTATTGTAACACTGTCTCCATTCTGCAGAATATTTCCATTTCCGTATCCTTTTGGCAACATTTTCTCTCATTTTCACTACTTCTTTCCAGTGTCCACTCATAAAAACATTCGGCAGATTAACATACTTCCATCCTTGTATGTATATTCAGAGCTACACTTCGCATTTTGGTAAATTCCATTTATCACTCTTTCACTTAAGATTTATCGTTTATTATAACATTTTTTCTCTGGTTTTATTTGGAAATTTTTACAAATATACTTTATTTTCAACATTATGATTTATTTCACAGTTACAGCAAGATTTTACGGTTAATTATATCTTGTGGATATAATATAATTATAGAATCATTAATGACATGAGAGTGGTGTAATGAGTTCGCTAAATTTTTGAAAATACATATACTGAATAATGGAGCAGAAATTAGAAATAGGCTTGTAGTAGCTCCTATGACACTATTTGTTGCCAATGAAGATGGTACTTTCAGATGAAGATTTTAAATTTATGAGTAAACGGGGAAAATATAGAATGTCTTATAGTGAAGCTACTTTGTTGCTGATGGGGAAAAGCATTCATTAAGACAGCCTGAAGCCAGTAAAATGAAAACACACGCACTGCTTTTAAAAAAGGGCAGAAATTTTACAGAAAACAAGGAACAAAGCTACTAGATACATCAGTGAGGAAGGCTAGCAATTCCAGTAAATATCAGCCGACATAATAGCCCAAGCTATGATGAGGAAACAGGACAAGGGAAATGACAGTACAGGAACAACTTATAAAGGCATCGAAATGCTGACGTAGCTATTCAGGGCAGTGATCGGATGGAGTGGGAAATTCATGGTGCAACATATCTTATCCAGCAGTTTTTATCTGTGGACAATTACAGAAGAACTGGACGAATGGGGAGGAAGTATAGAAAGAATGAAAATTTCTTTTAGCTGTTATAGATGAAGTAACAGTTAAAAATAGACATAACGCCGATAATTTATAATAGGATACCGTTTTTCACCTGAAGAACCAGGAGAAAATGTATTGACAAATGATTTAAACTTTGTATTGATTTTGATGGTTAATAAAACTACAATATCTACATGTTTTACCATTGTGATTTCTATATAAATGTTACTGTGGAGGAGATAATGAAAGCCTGCTATAAAACTGATTCACGATAGAACAATGAAAGCCCCTTTAATTGGAGTTGGAAATCTTATATCAGTTGACCAGATACAAATAAAGCTTTTAAATACTGGATGGGCAGAATTTTGCTCTGAAAACTGCTAATATCAATCCTAATATTGGAACACTAATACGTGGAAACAGGAAAATGATTGAGACTGAACTGAATCTGGAGCAGAAAGATAAA